>Ga0183099_1000057_pt1 | contig 129278 bp, 104 predicted proteins | sample Biomet1_FD_127788 | JGI IMG/M metagenome (GOLD analysis project Ga0183099, IMG submission 127788) | Microbial communities from bioreactor (seeded with anoxic lake sediment) at LBNL, California, USA - Biofuel metagenome 1 | ecosystem: Engineered > Bioreactor > Anaerobic > Unclassified ...
CCCCTGACCAGAAGCGGATACAATATGGAGAGAAAAGTCTAATGGGGGGCAGTCTACCCCCAGCCGACAGCTTCCTCCGAGTGTCTTTCATTGATTTAATTTTGTTGTATCGGATTTTATTTCTAAATTTGTAGACAAGTATATGATAATAAAAGATATTTGTAACAAAATTTTTATCAACCGACAACTAATTAGGGAAGGTGACAACCATATTGGATTGAATGACAACCAATCAGGTGAGGTTAGACAACTTATTTAATAACAAATGTAAACCTATTCGGTTTAAAGGCGCTTCTCTACCTAGAAAAGTTTTTTTAATGTCACTAATGCCACTTTGTCACAAACCCTTTGTTTATCGGGGATTGGCGAGTGACATTAAGTGACATTATCGGGGTAAAAGTGACATTAAATGCCGAAACACACCTGTTTTTGGTGATTTTTTCCAAATTATGGATTGGCTTCTGCTTCATATTTGTACTCTGATTCAGAGTGAAATGTTGTACAATTCAATGTATTTCATATAGTGATAAGGCCCTAATCACTCCCTATTGCTTCGTAAATTGCAGAGTGATTAGGGCCTAATCACTATCTCGTATTTCGAGAAAACGAATAATAAGATTGTTATGCTTATGTGCTTTGTTACTTTTAATAAATCGTGGATTTACGATACTATTTTTCTATTGGATTTACCGATGTTCTGTTTCTACGATCAAACGTTTCCATTTCTACGACATAAAGTTTCTGTTTCTATGATCAAACGTTTCCATTCTTACGACATAAAGTTTCTGTTTCTACGATCAAACGTTTGCGTTTCTACGATATAAAGTTTCCATAGCATCGATCAAACGTTTTTAATTCATCGAAGAAATATCTAGAAAACACTTATAAGTAAACAATTTTTATTTTATTATATTTTTGGCAATTAACCATATATGGTGTAGACCTTGTGCAATCATAGGTTTTTTAGTCAAAAAAGGTGGATGATAGTGGATGATAGTGGAGGTATACCTCCACTGGTTAACGAACTGTAGTGTAATTGTTTACACACAAAGTGGAGGTTTTTTGTTCGTTTTGAACTTTTTGGTATTTTTATTTTTTCGAGCATCAAATTCTAATGTAAACGTAATAAAAAATCATGATTAAGCAATTTGTGTTGAATGTTGGGTAGAAGCTATTCTCCAATATAATACAATATCTGTCAAATCTATCTTATTTTTTTAGTGGTGGGCTTAGTTTTAATCTATTATAGTGTTCCTTGTTTAATTGGTAATTTATGGATATAGCTATAGCTTCCGACATATTTGAAACCGCTAATTTTTTAAATAATCTTCTTTTATAGGTCTTTATAGTAGCTATTGAACGGAAAAGTGTATTTGCTATTTCTTCTACGGTAAATCCTCTAGCTGATAACATCAATATATTGAATTCCATATCATTAATTACTGGTGTCACATGCTTGTGCCAACTTTTATTGTTATAGACATAATGATAGGGGCTGTTGTTTCTTTTTAAGCAAGCATTGCCAGCCTCTTTGTGTGCAGAGCATCTTAGCATACATAATGCTACTCTGACTTTACTTGCCTCATCTAAGAATAGTGGGGTTAAGACTCTATTTACTAGGATAAGACCACTTGCGCTTTTTATATGAAAATCAGTATAAAGTGTTATAGCCTTTCTCTCTTTTATTTCGATATCATTAGTAAATTGCAAAAACGACTGATCTATATCTATAATAGAGGGTAGTTCTTCTGCAGGAATATAACTGCGTATAAACTCATCAACATTATCTGGAGATATATACTGAGTGCAGTTCTCTGAATTTTCTGAAGAAAAACAGGTCATGGAGCTCTCTGAAAAATCCAGCAAATAGACGTATTGATCTATTATGTGCGCAAAACTCTCTATAACATCTGCTTCAGGAGATGGTAATGTTCCAAGACATACACGATCTTGTTTAGTGGTATTTGAAATTAATTCTAGAATATTCATATTACAAAAGTATATTTTTTTTAAATAATAAGGATACTTATGTAAGAAAAATATATAAAAAAATGTTCAAGTGTAATCTTTTAGGCTAAAAATGAAGACTCTTATTAAAATAAATTATTCTTTAAACCCCGATGTTACTTCATTTTTCGTATCTTTGCGTAGTAAAATTATATAAATCCATAGCGGTTATTTTAAATGTCAATTAAAACTAGACCATACTGAAAAAAAACACTATCAAACAGGTAGCGATTATGATTATCAATTAAACAAAAAAATAAGTTTGTTTTCAATTGGAGATACGTCTGGTTATAAAACTGCACGTCTTGATGTGACAAATGACTTTGTTTCAGCCCCACGAGACAATGGAAAGTCTAATCTGAATTATAAATGTTTATGAATTATAATAAGGTGTTATTTATCGTAGTCATGCTACTAGTCCCATTCGTAAAAATATCAGCACAAGACTATATTTATGGAACTGTGAAGGATGTAAAAGATATTCCATTAGAGGGCGTTACTTGTACGCTGCTTTCTGCTAAGGATTCGCTACAAATATCAGGTACTACTACTAAAAAAGATGGTTCGTTTAGAATACCGATCAATGAGAAAGAGAAATATTTACTTGATTTTTCATTTATCGGTTTTAAAAAAGTACAATGGACTGGCATTAGTGGAAATGTCGGAACAATCAAGATGAAAGAGGATGAGCATCAACTACAAGAGATTACTGTAACGTCGAAGACGCTTCACACATTTGGAAATACAGATGTTATCTTGCTGAATAAAAACTCAAAGAATATCGGGAACAACGCTTTAGATGCGATTAGTAGCTTACCTCAATTCAGATTATCTGCTACAGATGGTAATTTGCGTTCAGTAGATGGAAAGATTATACTTGTTTTAGTCAATGGCATACGAAGTTCATCAAGAGATTTGATGTTACTGAAATCACAAGACATAAAAAACATCCATTACTATTCAAATCCCCCTGCAAGGTTTGCACATGAGGGCATTGGCGCTGTGATTGATGTTGAAACGAAAAGGAATAATAATAAACTTTATTCACTGTATCTTGATACTAAAAATGGAGTTACTACTGGTTATGGCACAGACGTGTTGTCACTAAGCTATAGAGATTCTTTGAATATGGTTACAGCTACCTATTTCGTTGACTATAGGAGTTTGAATAAAAATATGATGGATAACAGCTATCTGTATGATAATCAACTAAACAACGATTATAAAGGATTGTCGGGTAGCTATAAGGGACAATATCATATCGGACAATTTGTATATCAACGCTATCAAGGAAAAAACTTGTTTAATGCGAAATTAGAATACAGAAAGTCTCCTGCCACTCAAAAGTACAGTCAAAGTCTGAATTTAGCAAATAGTGATGAGACTATGAACAACAGAAAGTTAACAAGTGATATGTCGTCTATCTCCACAGATCTTTATTATGATCATACCTTCTTGAGGGGAAACAGTCTCTCTGTAAATGTTGTTAATACGTTTTATACCTCAAAATCAGATAACATGTTGGAGAGCACATCTTCATCATATTCGTTTCAAAATAATATCAATAACAAGTCGTATTCTTTGATAGCAGAGCTACTTTATGCTGACAAACTATGGAAGGGAAACTTGCAACTTGGTGCTTATTACCAGTATAAGAATCTGAAGCAGACAAACAGCGATGTAGATGTATCGAGACTCAATACTCAAAAGCAGTATATTTACATGGACTATAATAATCAAGTTGGCTTGTTTTCTTACGATATAGGACTAGGATTGGAAAATAATCGTTACAAGTTAGTTACGAATGATGTAGCCAACTATACGGTATTTCGTCCTATGGCAACACTGAACTTTCAGTTAAGTAAATGTGGATCAATGCGTCTCTTTTCATCTATTAAATCGTCAGTTCCTGATATCGGTAGTCTGACTGACAGTAAGGTGGCAGTAGACGAGCATTTTTACAGGCAAGGCAATAGAAATCTTACACCTTATCACTATTCTCAAACAGAATTAAGTTTTCAATATGCTTCCAACAATGGAGTATGGTATATCAAGCCTTCTGTTTCGTATTCATATTATCCATATATGAATATGTCAATTCTTACGAAGGACGGCGAAGATATTGTTTGTAAGACGATGAGAGTTGATGATGCCAACGTCTATGGCGCATCATTGTCTCTTAGTTATCATCCTCTTTCATGGCTTACTTTGCAACCCTATTATAACTATCAGTTTTCAAAATATGTCACCCCTAACCAAAGAACGAATCATAGTCTAAATAACTTTGGCATATCTGGCCAGTTTGTTAAAGGAAATTGGGAATTGATTGTTAATAATAATTTTCCAATGACGAATGTTGATGGAGATATATATGAGAAAATGGGGTACAATATAACTGGTTCTTTACAGTATAAGTATAAGGCGATGTCATTTGGTCTGCAATACATACATAATCCTAATCCTTCAAGGATGTATGCTAATACAAACTATTTCAGCTATTCGGAAGAAACGAAATGGGGAAATTTCAAGAATCTAGTGGCACTGAAATTTGAATATTACTTCACAAAGGGTAAATCACGCCATCAAGCAAGTAAGCAGATCTCAAATTCGGATAATGATTCGGGACTTACAAAATATAATACAGCAAAATAAATGGCATTTAAAATTTTCAGCAGTATGATGCATTCTTTGAGAAAAAATTCTAAGATATGACATAATTATCGTATCTTTGTTCATAGTTTGAATGTTTGAAATTAGTTTTTGAGGGGGTGATTACTAAATTAATCATCTTTAAAGAGTAAGACAAAATTCAGAACTTTTTATTCTAATTTTAATGTTAGTTTATGCATCTGATTCCTCATTTGCGAAACTTTAGATATTTATTTATGGAAATAGTAAAAGCAGAAATAAACGATTTGCACAAAATCTCAAAGATGTACAAAGATGCTATAGACAACTTGAATTATATAGGCATCAATCAGTGGGATGAGATTTATCCTAATGAGCTTACATTAAAAAGTGATATAGATAAACAAGAACTTTATAAAATAATAAGTGGCGAAAAGTTTCTTGGTGCAGTGGTCATTAATAAAGAAACGGATGAAGAATATGCAAACGGACTTTTTGAAAATGACAACTATGCTGTAATACACAGATTATGTGTTGATCCAGAATATCAGAATCAAAAGATTGGATATAATGCCATGATCATAATAGAAAATCTATTAAAAAAGCAGGGTATAAGTTCAATAAGACTAGACGCTTTCTCTAAAAATCCATTCTCTCTAAAGATGTATGAAAAACTAGGATATAAGAAAGTTGGAAATGCACAATGGAGAAAAGGATTATTTTATTTATACGAAAAGATATTGTAATTTTTTGCTGTCCAATAAAACGAAAATAAGATATAGATTGTTCTTGAGACCCTTTTAAATAGAACTTAAAGGTTCATTAACCGATGGCTGTAAATTTGTTTTGTAGTAAAAGCAAAGTAACCCCAAAGGGGGGAATTCTAGCAAATGGAACTAGCCCTGATTATCTGCATATTTTTATCGGACGGCAATAATCCTAAATATATTAATGTTGCAATTATTTTTGCTAATCGTCAATTTTTATACTTATAATGTGTCGAACTCACCTTCTTTAAAGTCGGTCTATTTAGAATTACTACGTCCTTTATATAATATTTATTGCGATTGGCTTTTGTAAAATCAAAATAACTCCTACTGACGAAACTATAAGAAACAAGTTTGCCATTAAGGGTGAAAATGATCGTACAAGTTTGATCTACAGACGATTGATTAACTATATCCTTTTTTGAAGCATAATCCATTTTTATATTAAACTTTTCAACGTTATGATCGTAAGGTTTTAATATATACATAACATCCCATTTTTTATCAATATTAATTGAACTTAATATTAAATATTTTCTATTGATATTTTTATCAGTAGAAAAAACTATTTTTTTATGAGGTGACGCAAAATAAACGAGTCCGCACAACACAACAATTAGTGATACGACGAAATATAATAATTGTTTTTTCATAACTTAATTTCAAAATAAAAATAATATCTATTCATTACTGTCTGTTCTGCCAATCCAGGTATATTTTCATAACCAGAAGCATGTTTAATCGCCCAATTTTCTATATTATTATATAAATCCATTTTTATTTTATTTTACCAGATTGGTTGTCATTCATTCCAATATAGTTGTCTGTCTTAAAAGTGATAAGTAAGTCCAAATCTTAATTCAAATGTCTTCGCATATACGTTGTCGTGATATTTATAATAAGTATCACGTACATAGTATGTACCTGAAAGTACTGCGCTTAATGAGCCCCTTAAATCCAGTTCCCATATCGGGTTGATTACAAGTAGGGCAGCATTGCCTTTGTCGCCTTGTGCATTAAGATATAACGGATCAACTTTAGTCAAGTCTTTGTCTTCATATCCTTTCCATGTAAATATGCGATAATATTCTGTATGAAGTATAAAACGCCCGAAGTCACGAAATTCCATGTGAGTCTTTGTCTTTATTGAAAAACCGCTTCCCATGTTATAGTCTCTGTCTATAACATTGTAATAATCGCTCTTCGTTCCTCCAAGCAATATTGCTGATAAGAATACACGTTGTTCCAGACGAGTCAGTGCACCAACCTGTGGAAACGAGAATATCATTCCTGGACCAAATGATGCAGCCTCTGATATTCGGTAAGGTGTTAATGAAGTCCCATCTTTTACAGGTTTAGAATCATAATAGTTGAAATGCTGAAATATACCAAATTCAGCCTGAATGTTGTTACTCTCATAAACAGGGGCACCCCATATACGACCCAATATATGCAATCCGTTTATAAGTGGTTGATTGGCACTGAATCCAAATGTCGCCTCAGCATAGAAAAAGTCATAAGGCTTGTTTTCAGAATCATTGAACGGATTGCCGTATTCCATAAAGAGATTTACATAAGGATTGTGCTCGCCTCTGAATAAAGCTCCGTTGTCGGCAAGATAACGGTCACCAACAGATATTGATAAGTCTACAGGAAAACGGTTATAATCGTGATACTTGTAGTATTTATTTCTTACAGCCCATGCATCGCCACTCATTATACGGTTTAAACCTTTCATCGGACACACTACCGTGGCAGCAAACTCACGCAGAAAGCGACCGAATCCACGTTGGCTGTCGTTTAGTATGATGTCGCTGATACGATGTGTCACCTCACCGATACATATACCTCCAAAGGTTGTTGCCATAAGGTCGTTGATTGCAGGAGGTTCAATTTCACCGCAAGTTTCCCACATCAGACTTCCGCCTAGAGCAAACGGTGCCGACTCCCAAAATGACATTCCATTTGATCGTGCAGAGTTATAATATAGGCTTCCATGATATGGGTGAGCAAAAAGATTCGTTGAAAACTGGTCATTGTCCCATACAAAACCATGAGTGATATTATGATGAATCGTGTGAAGGTTTACTTGCGCAAAATCTTCGTTCATAACAAATCTGTCGAAGCAATGCACCGCCACATTAATTCCTGTTGTCTCGGCTATGCCTTTCCATAAATATTTCCCTTGTCTGTAGGGAGCATTGTATGCGTATATACTATCTGTGTCAGTATTTTCAGTAGTAGATGTCTTTATTTTCTTGCCTTCATAGCCCGTCATGAGCGGATATTTTTTCTTGTTGTATCTCACAGCAATACCTGCTTCGACGATAGCTCCGTTGCGGTATTCGTTTAGATGATGGTAATAGCGAGTGTCACCATATCCAATAGAGGCAAAAGCGCTTATATAATTGTTTATCTGATAGTCTGTGTTCACACGCAATTGCAATGAACCTAGTCGTTTGGGCTTATCCTCATTATTTTGAAACGTCTCTATGTGGAAGAATCCAATGTCGGAACTTACACTCCAGCGGGGGGCTATATCGAAATATTGTCCGATACGATAGAACAAGGCTCCCGAAAAACGTTTGTCTAGTCCCATGTAATGTGTTCCTACACCGACAATATTATATGTGCTGCGGTTGCGGAAACGCATAGCGAAGTTCAGTTTTGATGAAGTTCCGGCATAATACATCAGATCTATCTTCGTTTTTGGATTGACATTCACCAGTCCTATCTTGTGTGCAATCGTGTCACGGCTATAGTTTATGATTCCAATTTGTACACCTCTTGGATGCGAGTTACATACATTTATCAATCCAATCTGCGAACCGTTAAGTGTATCTACATAATTGTAGGCGCCAATCTGTAGTCCGCGCATATAAGATGAACTGATGTTAGCAATGAAACTTATTTGCATTCCCTCTTTCACACCCATTGCTGTATTGGTGATACCACTCAGTTGGATGCCACGAAATGGAGCCGCAGATATATTAGAGAAACCGGCAAGTTGAAATCCATTCAGCGAATGAGCTGTATTATTTATAAAGGCAAACTGAAACCCTGATAAGTTGCCGCTTACTGAATTTATAGCACCACATAATTGTGCGCCATGAACATCACCGTTTGTAAACGAGAACAAACCTCCTATGTTTAGTCCGTTGCTCTCGCGCGTAACAATGCTTGACAGTCCGCCTATCTGCACTCCTTTAAGAGAGTCTGTGTTGGCAATAAGTCCGATGTTTGCTTTACTTACAAGTGTAGAATCGCTTCCTCTTTGGTTTATTCCTAATGCAATGTTTGTGTTGTGCTTGCCATGGTGCAACTGTGCCATTGAATTAACAATGCCAAATAGCAAGAGAAAACCTAATATCAGATGCCTTAATTTCATAATGAGCTAATTCGTTGTTTGTGCAAATATATATAAAATAGATGAAATAAGAAAAATATTCTTATATTAATAGTATTGTTGCTTAAAACTCCTAAATAAAACTTGTCGTGATAAAAATCTGTTTAATGACTTGCTTTTTAGAAAAAGATTGGATAAATTTACTGCTTTGAAAGCAAACACGATAATATCATGATTTAATAGCAGATGATTTATGCACAAATAGTCTTGTTTTGATATATAAATAGTATATATATACGAATAATGCTAAGAATTATGCAAATTTTCTTTCGAATATAGTATATTTATTAAAAATATTGTATCTTTGCACCAAGAAAAAACAAAAGAGAAATGGCATATAGTAGAATTACTGCTGCAGAAGGTGCGGCAATGATAAATAATAATGATAATATCGGATTATCAGGGTTCACACCAAACGGCGTAGCAAAAGCTGTATTTCGTGAACTTTCAAAGCGTGCTGTTTCGGAACATGAGGCTGGCAGACCGTTTAAAGTTGGTATTCTTACTGGTGCATCAACCAGTCAGAGTATTGAGGGCGATATGGCAAGTGTTAATGCTATAAAGTTCAGAGCACCGTTTTCCACTAACAAAGATTTCAGAAACCATACCAATGCAGGTGAGATAGATTATGAAGATATGCACCTGGGACACATGGCAGAACGTCTGCGTCGTGGCTTTTATGGGGAAATAGACTGGGCAATAATTGAGGTCAGTGATCTTGACGAGGGTGAAAGCATGTGTAAGGCTTTCCTAACCAGTGCTGGAGGAATCGTTCCGACAATTGCGCGTCTGGCAAAAAAGATTATAATAGAGAAAAACTCATTTCATAGTAAGGCTTCACGCTATCTTCATGATGTATATGAAATAGGTGAGTGCCCTTTCCGTCAATCTATTCCAATTCTTGGAGTGAGTGATCGTATAGGAAAAGAGTATGTTGAGATAGATGCCAAGAAAATCGTTGGTGTTATTGAATGCAATATTCCTGAAGAGGCAAGAGCATTCAAACCACTTGATCAAATTACGCAGCAGATGGGACACAACGTTGCTGATTTTCTTGTAGCTGACCTTAAACGTGGACTTATTCCTTCACAGTTCCTTCCGTTGCAAAGTGGAGTGGGCACAACTAGTAATGCTGTTCTTGAGGCGCTAGGTCAAAACCCTTTAGTACCTGTATTTTCCGTTTACACGGAAGTTGTTCAGGATTCAGTTGTGAAGTATATGAAGGAAGGACGTATAAAGGACGCAAGTTGTTCGTCGCTAACAGTGACAAATGATACACTTCAAGAGATATATAGTGATATTGACTATTTTAAGAAGCATATAACAATTCGCCCAAGTGAGATAAGTAACTCTCCAGAAGTGATACGTCGTCTTGGAGTGATCGCAATGAATACAGCAATAGAATGCGATATATATGGCAATGAGAATTCAAGTCATATATGTGGTAGCAGACTAATGAATGGTATTGGTGGTTCATGTGATTACGAACGTAATGGATATATCAGTATATTCACCACACAGAGTACAACTAAAAATGGTTGCATCAGTGCTATCGTTCCGATGTGTAGTCACGTAGATTCAACAGAACACGATGTTGACGTGATCGTAACTGAACAGGGAATTGCTGACCTTAGAGGAAAGGGACCTCTGCGTCGTGCAAAAGAAATAATAGAAAATTGTGCTCACCCTAGTTATCGCCCGTTATTGAGAGACTATCTTAAAATAGCTGAACACGGACATGAACCTCAGAGTATGCGTGCCGCTCTTGCGTTTCACGATACATTCCTGAAGAAAGGTGACATGCGACTGACGGATTTCAGTGAGTATCTGTAAGAGTATAAACATGATGCAAAAGAAGAAAATAATCCTTTGGTCATTGCTGTCTATTGTAATATTGTTCTGCATATATACAATAGGTGGTTCGTTTTATCTGATAAACTTTGCGTTGCAGCCGTCAGGTAAAGGTGATATAGGAAAGGTGACTCATATAAACGATTCCATATATTCGTTTATGAAACCCTGGACTGATAGCCTGAACAATGTTAAAGCTATTCATGATACAACGATCATCAACAGTGAAGGTCTGAAACTGAATGGTTATTATATCAAGTCAACAAAGCCGACGCGTAAGACAGCTATTCTTATTCATGGATATAAGGACTGTGCTTATAGCATGATTCCTATTGCGTATATATACAGTCATGAACTGGGATACAATGTGTTGTTGCCAGATTTGCAATACCATGGCAAAAGCGAAGGTAAGGCCGTTACCATGGGATGGAAAGACCGCAAGGACATATTGCTATGGGCAAAGCTTGCAAATACTCTTTTTGGTAACAATACCGAAATTGTTGTGCATGGCATTTCTATGGGAGGTGCCACCACCATGATGGTGTCTGGTGAGAAACTTCCACCTTATATAAAATGCTTTGTTGACGATTGTGGATATACAAGTGTTTGGGATGAATTTAATTATGAGATAAAAGAGATGTTCGGACTCCCTACATTCCCATTGATATATTCATCAAGTGTAATATGCAAACTATGGTTTGGCTGGAGTTTCGGCGAGGCTTCGGCTTTGAATCAGGTAGCTAAATGCAAACTACCTATGCTCTTTATCCACGGTTCTGCAGATGACTATGTGCCAACCCGAATGGTTTATCCGCTTTATAAGGCTAAACCGCAACCTAAAGAAATATGGATTGTAAAGGGTGCGCCACATGCAAAGTCATTCCAACTAAACCAAAAAGCATATATTAAAAAGGTTGCACAATTTACAGGCAAGTATATCAAATGATATATTTGCCTTGTTTTTTATTGTTCGCTGTTTAGATCTTAATATAATCCTTTTGATATTGTTTTCCGTCGGAAAATGTTAACGATGTCATATATTTGGTTAATGTCTGTTATAGCTTATAATGTTTGCCGTTGGAAATTTGTTTGAACAAATTAATTTTATACCTTTGTGAATGTTTTCCAATAGAAACTATTAATTAAAAGAAAATAATTATGCATAACAAATTATTTATAATGATTATGATGATAGCTGCACTTTTTTCATCAAGTTGCACTAGCGCTAAACAGAAACAAAAAACAATAAACAAACAGGAGGCTAAGAAAATGAATACAACAGAATTGACACTATCAGAGTTTAAAAATAAAGTGATGGATTTCGATAAGAATCCAGATAGTTGGAACTTTAAAGGAGATAAACCTGCAATAATAGACTTCTATGCTACATGGTGTGGACCTTGCAAAGCAACAGCTCCAATCCTTGACAGTCTGGCAGAAGAGTATCAAGGTAAGATTGATGTTTACAAAGTAGACGTTGATCAGGAGCAGGAAATTGCATCAATGTTTGGCATCCGCTCAATACCTTCATTGCTCTTTATTCCGATGGAAGGCGAGCCAAAGATGCAGGTTGGCGCAATGGGGAGGATAGATCTTGAAAAAGCAATAAAAAATACTTTATTGAAATAAGACAAGATATAATGAATAAAAATTGTATTTGCAGAATAAGAAATGTATATCGTGCCATAGCTGCTTTTGAAACCGAGTTCCAAAAGCAGCTTGGTCTTAATATAAATGAGGCAACTTTGCTTTGCATTGTATCTGAAAAGGAAAACATATCTTCGGGAGAGATTGCTGAGGAAATGGAACTTTCAAATTCAAATGCATCAAAGGTAATTGCCTCTTTGGAAAAGGATGGATATATTCGCCGTAAACTTTGTAAGGAAGACAAACGCTGCATGCGTTTTGCTATTACAAAGAAAGGTGAGGAACTATTGACTAAAGTTAATTGCGAAAGATTCCAGTTGCCAGAAAATCTTACTAATTTATCAGTAGATTGATTAGTATCTTGATCAATATAACAAGCTGAATGAAAAAATATATAGCCGAAAATGACCGTGGGCGATGCGTTGCTTGTGGGGTATGTGTAAAGACTTGTCCTAGAAATGCCATAAGTATTTTTCGTGGATGTTATGCTGTAGTGAATAATGAAGTATGTGTAGGATGTGGATTGTGTGAAAAAACTTGTCCTGCCGGTATAATGTATAAAGTTAAGATAGCTTGAAAAAGAAAACGCATTGGTATGATTACATGTGGATAGTGTCAGCGACCTATTTCGTAATGGGATTTTTTAATATTGTATTTGCTTGGTTTGGAATGATATGTTTCATTATACCTTTACTTGTAGCCATTATCGGTGGTAATAAAATATGGTGTAACAGATATTGCGGGCGTGGGCAAATATTTCTTGTTATAGGTAACAAACTAGGATTGTCTAGAGGAAAGGCTGCTCCAAGATGGTTGTCTTCAAAATGGTTTAGAAACGGTTTTCTGGTGTTTTTCATGAGTTTCTTTATAAACATGATTTATGTTACGGTACTTGTTGCTAAGGATATAAGGTCATTGTCGGAAACAATTAATCTACTTTGGACGATAAATGTTCCATGGCATTGGGCATATCCCGTAGAGATAGAACCTTGGAAGGCGCAGTTCGCTTTTGGACTGTATGGCATTATGCTCACTTCAGTTATTGTAGGAATAGTTCTAACGATAATATATAGACCAAGAACATGGTGCGTGTGTTGTCCAATGGGAAATATGACACAAATGATCTGCAAATTAAAAAATAAAGAATAATATGATTCAGAATAAAACCCGTGCGGAGATAGCCGCAGATAATTATAAAAACGGATATAACTGCGGACAAGCTGTAGTTGTTGCTTTTGCTGATCGTTACGGACTTTCAGAGGAACAGGCTGCTCATATTACTGCCGCTTTTGGTGGAGGTTTGGGACGTCAGCGACTCACCTGCGGTGCTGTTATGGGAATGGCAGTGTTGGCTGGTCTTGAAGATGGCAATTCTGTACCCGAAGAAAAGGAAAAAATAAAAACGACAGTCAGTGCCATACAGATGATGACTGAAAAGTTTAAAGAGCAGTATGGTTCAGTAACATGTGGTGAGATATTAGGCTTAAAAGGTTATGCTAAGGCGGAAGGTCCTGCACATCACCAAGAAATACCTGAAGAGTATAAAGGCAGACCATGTGCTTTGAAGGTTAAGTTGGCTGCTCAGATATTTGAAGATTATCTTAAAAGTAAAGAGACTTCAGAGAATACCGAACTCTAGTTTAAAATATAACATTATTATATAAGGATATAAAAGCGTAACTATTCGTTTTTATATCCTTGTGGAGTTGTACCAGTCAAGCGTTTGAAGAATTTACAGAAGAAACTTACATTTGGAAAGTTTAGCGCTTCACTGATTTGTGAAACCTGCATGTCTGAATGTTTAAGCATAACCTTAGCTTCGGCAATTACCGATTTATCTATCCATTCTTTTGCTGTCGTATCGCTGGCATTACTTATTAATGTTCCTAGATAACGTTGTGACATGCACATCTTGTTTGCATAAAAGCCAAGTGAACGTTCTTCTTTGCTGAATTTATGTACAAGGTTTATAAATTTAAGAAATACCTCACGTTCATGGGTATGCACTTCGCCGTTAACTCCAGTTTTGCTGTTTAAATTGCTATACATGCATAGTATTGCTTTCGTTACACAAAAGAATGTATCTTTGTCAATACTGTTTGAATGTATTATTAGCCATGCGTCTTCTATAAGTCTATTAAATATGTTCTCTTCTTCTTCATTCATCGGTATGGTAGTTTTACTCTCACCGCTAATTAAGCATGACGGGACTCTTCCATTAAACAGCATTTGCAGTAACTCATCGTTTACAGATATTGCCTCCATATCGAAATCGGGGGTGAAACTTATAGGTTGTACAATGCTCCCGCCTCCAATAAACAACATTGAACCTTTATTTATAGTATAGTCAATAAGGTTGATGATAGCATGGCCGGTTCCGCTTTTTACACAGCATACACGTAGTTCATCAAATCTATATGGTTGATTTAGTGTTATGAATGTTTTTCTAAGTCTGTTGAAACTCAGTAATACAGCGAAGTCTTTTGCTACATACGCTGCATTCGCATTATCCAATATACCTAATTTTATATAATCGCGTATACGTTCGAAGTCCAGTTTTATAGGTCTATTACTTTTCATATCATACTATTTATCAATTAATATGCCTCAAAGATAATAAAATATCCCTATTGTTGGCCATCTTTTTTGAATTATAGTACAAAAAGGACATTTTTCAATTATTAAGGATAATGACTTTATAGATGAAACAGCATATCTTTGCAGAAAAATATAATATATGAGAATAAGAATGATTCTTTTGGGATTGATTATGGCAACCACAGGATGCTACGCCCAACTAACATTACTTCAATGTAGACAGAAAGCGCATGACAATTATCCGCTTATAAAGCAATACGATTTGGTTGAGCGGTTGCGCGACTATAATATCGCCAATGCTTCTGTCGCTAATTTACCACAAGTTTCTGTAACAGGTCTGGCAACATATCATACAGATATGCTTAAAGGTAATATGGCTTCAGCTATTGATACTAAAAGCTATCTCTATGGTGGAATGTTGCAAGTATCTCAGAATGTATATGATGGTGGGGCTGTTTCTTCTCGTAAGAGTATAACTAAAGCCGATGCGAATGTGAGTACTGAACAGTTGAATGTTTCAATGTATGATGTAAATTCAAGAGTAGATCAAATGTTTTTCGGAACGTTACTCCTTGACGAGCAAATCAAGCAGAATAAACTTTTGCAGGAAGACTTGGCGCTTAGCAGGAAAAGCATAGACGCTATGATGAAGAATGGTATAGCCAATCAGAGTGATATTGATGCCATAAAGGTTGAACAACTGAACGCTGAACAACAGATGAAGAGTTTGATAGAACAACGACACTCATATATTATGATGTTGGCTATTTTTATAGGTGAAAAGATTGATGACAACATTATATTATCTCGTCCGTCTGGTGATATACCTGAATCAATGGAAGTAAAACGACCAGAAATGAAACTGTTTGATGCACAGACAATATTACTAAATGAGCGTGAGAAAGCGCTTGATGTGAATTTAAAACCAAAATTCGGATTGTTTGTAACAGGACTGGTGGGTAATACTGGTTTGGATTTGATAAACAAAAGTATGTTTATGGGTGGCGCAAAACTTACTTGGAATATAGGTGGACTTTATACAAGAAAGAATGACAAGAAACAGATCGAGGCTAATAGACTTCAAATAGAAAGTAATCGACAGACGTTTCTTTTCAATACAAGATTACAGACTGCCGGAGAAACATCTGTTATCAATGACCTGAAGGAGAAAATAAAGACAGATGATGCTATTGTAGTCCTTCGTACAAACATACGAAGCAAAGCTGAACGCAAAGTGGAAAACGGCACGTTGACCATCAATGAGATGCTGCGTCAGATAAATGCCGAGAGTGAGGCTAAGCAGGCAAAGGCGTTGCACGAGATTCAACTGCTGAAAGAGATTTACCAACTTAAAAATATTGGCAACTATTAATATTTAAACAGATATGAAAACAAACAGATTTATTATATTGGTTTCTTTGGCGACTATGCTCGCAGCGTGTTCATCAGATAAGAAGAAGTATGATGCCACTGGTACTTTCGAAACAACAGAAGTTACTGTAGCTGCCGAACAGACAGGACGCATAATGGCTTTTGATATAACAGAAGGACAGAATATAGATTGCGGTAAGCAAGTAGGACTCATTGATACCGTGCAGTTGCAGCTAAAGGCTATACAGGTTGGAGTGACTCGAGAAACTTTTGAAAATCAGAAACCTGACGTGCAGAAACAGATTGCGGCATTGCGCCAACAGTTGGCTACTGCACAAAGAGAACAGCGCAGGTCTGCTGGTCTGGTTAGAGATGGGGCGGCAAACCAGAAACAGTTGGATGATGCTAACTCGGCAGTGCTAGTCTTGCGTCGTCAGTTGGAAGCGCAGATATCTAGTTTGGGCAACAGTACCAGAAGTTTGTCTAGTCAGAGTAGTGCTACAGGAATAGAACGTTCACAGGTAATTGACCAATTGCGCAAATGCCATATCGTGGCTCCAATAAGCGGTGTTATACTTGAGAAGTATGTAGAAAAAGGCGATTTCGCCACAGTAGGAAAACCTTTATTCAAGATAGCAGATATGAATAACGTTTATCTTCGTGCTTACATCACATCACAACAGCTTGAAAAGGTGAAAGTTAGTCAGAAAGTAAAGGTGTTCAGTGACTATGGAGACAATAAACGCAAAGAATATAATGGTACGGTTACATGGATATCTGAACATTCAGAGTTCACTCCAAAGACGATACAGACAGATGATGAACGAGCTGATCTTGTTTATGCTGTTAAAATACTTGTCAGGAATGACGGCTATATTAAACTAGGCATGTATGGTGAAGTAAATTTCTAGACACAATTATTTAAAGCTTATCATGACAGCCATAGAAATAGATAAAGTCACCAAGCATTTCGGCAAGGTATGTGCGCTTGACGATGTCTCGCTAAGTATAAATCAAGGAGAACTCTTTGGTATAATTGGTCCTGACGGAGCCGGCAAGACAACTCTTTTCCGCATACTTGCCACATTGCTTGTTCCAGAAGTAGGCGTAGCATCTGTTGATGGCTTTAACACCTTGACAATGATGCGCGATATCAGAAAGCGTGTGGGGTATATGCCTGGAAGGTTTTCTTTGTATCAAGACCTTACTGTAGAGGAAAATCTTAAGTTTTTCGCAACACTTTTCAACACTACGATAGAAGCAAACTATGATTCAATACGTGATATATATTCACAGATTGAACCGTTCAAAAATAGACGTGCTGGCGCTCTTTCTGGAGGAATGAAACAGAAACTTGCTCTTTGTTGTGCCCTTGTACATAAGCCAAATATACTTTTCCTTGATGAACCAACTACAGGTGTAGACCCTGTTTCGCGCAAGGAATTCTGGCTTATACTTCAAAAGCTGCGCGATACAGGAATGACAATTATAGTGTCTACTCCATATCTTGATGAAGTGCGCCAATGCGGTAGGATAGCGTTTATAAATAAAGGAAAGGTATGTGGGGTAGGTGCTCCTGATGAAATACTGAATGAATTTAAGGATGTATTCTGTCCGGAACCGTTATCGCATTCTGAAGAAGCAAAGCATTCAGAAGATAATGATGTGATTATTGTTGATGGATTGTGCAAGACATTTGGAACATTCCATGCTGTAGACCATATATCCTTTAGGGTACATAGAGGTGAAATATTCGGATTTCTTGGAGCCAATGGAGCCGGAAAGACTACGGCAATGCGCATGTTAACAGGATTAAGTCAGCCTTCTGGTGGTAAAGCTAGTGTAGGCGGTTATGATGTATCTACGCAATACGAGCAGATAAAAAAGCATATAGGTTACATGAGTCAGAAGTTCTCTTTATATGAAGACCTAAAGGTTTGGGAAAATATACGCCTTTTTGCTGGTATATACGGCATGAACGATAAAGATATTGCACAAAAGACAGATTCTTTGCTCAGTCGTCTTGGAATGAGTGAACATAAACATACCATCGTTAAGGAACTGCCGCTTGGATGGAAACAGAAGCTGGCTTTCTCGGTATCTATATTCCATAAACCGGAAGTAGTTTTCCTTGATGAACCAACTGGAGGTGTAGATCCGTCTACACGCAAGGAATTTTGGACATTGATTTACGAAGCTGCAGCTGAAGGCATCACAGTTTTCGTAACTACTCATTACATGGATGAGGCTGAATATTGTGATCGCATATCAATTATGGTAGATGGACAGATAAAGGCGCTTGGCACTCCATCGCAACTCAAACATCAGTTCGCCGTTACCGATATGGATAGTGTGTTCACGATGTTAGCTAGAAAGGCACAACGAAAATCAGACTGATAATATGACAACATTCATATCATTTATAATAAAAGAGGCACGCCATATATTGCGTGACCGTCGCACCCTACTAATACTTATCGGTATGCCGATAGTAATGATGTTTCTGTTTGGATTTGCCATCACCACAGAGGTGCGCAATGTGCGCATCGTGCTTGTTTCGTCCTCAATTGACAAGACGACTCAGAAAATAGCCAATCGGCTTGATGCATCTACATACTTCAATATCACGGCAATGACTAGAAATACAGATGAGGCTAAGACGATGCTTGAAGGAAACAAGGCAGAAATGGCTATCGTATTCAGTCCTGATTTCGCCAGTCACATATATGATGGTGAGGCTAGGGTGCAAATTATTGCCGACTGTGCCGATCCTAACATGGCAATACAACAGAGTAATTATGCCAGTCAGATTATTCTTTCTGAATTGACATCGGCAGGAGCATCCAATGGTAGTGCGTTGATAAAACTTATGTATAATCCACGCATGGAGAGTGCTTATAATTTTGTACCTGGAGTAATGGGAATGATTCTGATGATAATATGCGCTATGATGACTTCAATCAGTATTGTTCGCGAGAAGGAACGTGGCACGATGGAGATACTGCTTGTGTCGCCAGTTCGCCCGATACTTATAATTATAGCCAAGATGATACCATATCTTGTTCTCGGCATTGTAGATCTGATATTCATTCTCACGATATCATATTTTGTATTGCATGTGCCTATAGCTGGTAGTCTGTTATCTCTTTCGGCAGTATCTATATTGTTTATAATAGTAGCATTGTCGCTAGGACTCCTCATCAGTGTTCTTACCGAAACTCAGGTGGCAGCAATGTTAGCCTCTGGAATGATGCTTCTCATGCCTAGCATCTTAATGTCAGGAATGATATACCCAATAGAGAGTATGCCAGTCGTGTTGCAGTTTATTGCTCATCTTGTGCCAGCTTCGTGGTTTATTTCTGCATGCAGAAAGATCATGATAATGGGCGTAAGCATCACAATGGTTTGGAAAGAAGTGTGCGTTATGACAATTATGGCGATATTGCTTCTCACCATTAGTCTCAAAAAGTTCAAGAAAAGATTAGAGTAGAATTATGATACTGAGATACCTCATAGAAAAAGAGTTCAAGCAGATACGTCGTAATGCGTTCCTGCCGAAAATGATTATAATGTTTCCCATTGTGATTATGCTTGTTATTCCTTGGATTACCAACTTGGAAATAAAAAACATCTCACTACTGGTAGTAGACAATGACCGAACAACTACATCGCAACGACTGGTACATGAGATGGAGGCTTCTAATTATTTCATCTTTAAAGGGATGTCTTCATCTTACGATGAAGCCGTAAAGGAGATGGAAAAGGGAAATGCTGATATCATAGCGGTGATTCCGCAGCATTATTCACGCGATTTAGTAAATGCCCGCCCTGCACATATACTTATTGCTTCCAACTCGGTAAATGGAACAAAGGGTAGTATGGGAGCGGCTTATCTGTCGAATATCGTAGTTCCATCGACGGGTAAACTTCCGATATCAGTGCTTAATTTATTTAATACTTATCAGGACTATAAAGTATTTATGATTCCGGCACTCATGGCAATACTACTTATTCTCTTTTGCGGTTTTATGCCTGCGCTAAACATCGTGGGGGAGAAGGAGGTTGGAACTATCGAACAGATAAATGTAACACCTGTAGGCAAGTTCTCGTTTATCATGGCAAAGATTATACCTTATTGGGTGATCGGACTCGTCGTGATGACAATATGCTTTATCCTTTCATGGGCTGTTTATGGTATCACGTCGGCAGGGCCGTTGGCGGTGATATATCTCCTAGCAATAATCATGGCACTTATTATGAGTTCGCTCGGACTTATCATATCCAATTATAGTAGTACCATGCAGCAGGCAATGCTGGTAATGTGGTTCTGTATGGTATGTTTTATCCTTTTAAGTGGACTGTTCACGCCAGTTCGCAGTATGCCTGATTGGGCTCAATATCTAACAGAAATAAATCCAATGCACTACTTCATAGATGCAATGCGTATTGTGTTTATTCGTGGTGGAAGTCTTTTCGAAATAATGCCTCAATTTATAGCTCTAATGTCTTTCTCTGCTGTTATGGGTACATGGGCAGTGGTGAGTTACAAGAAGAACAATTGATATATAACATATAATAAATAAATATTAAGAAATTCAGCGTGATTTTATTGATAAATTCACAAAAAGATACTATCTTTGCAGAAGACTATTTTAGCTGACATTATTTATTAATTGTATATTCATTATCATCATTCAGTATGAGCTTAAACGTTGAAAAAGGAAACAAAAAAAGAGTCGTTATTGTAGGTGGAGGTTTCGGTGGTTTAAAATTGGCTACCAGTCTGCGCCATTCAGGTATGCAGGTAATCTTGATAGACAAGAATAATTATCATCAGTTTCCACCACTGATCTATCAGGTGGCTTCTGCCGGTATGGAGCCTAGTTCAATATCTTTCCCATTTAGAAAGATATTCCAGGATCGTAAGGATTTCTATTTTCGCATGGCTGAAGTTAGAGCTGTGTTCACGGATAAAAAGATTATCCAGACATCAATAGGAAAGGTTGACTATGATTACCTAGTATTCGCAGCCGGAGCTACGACAAATTTTTATGGTAACAAGCATATTGCTGAAGAAGCAATGCCAATGAAGAATGTTGCCGAGGCTATGGGACTGCAAAATGCGATTCTTGCTAACCTTGAACGTTCGATTACTTGTGCCAATAATGTTGAGCGTCAGGAATTACTCAATGTTGTTATCGTTGGCGGTGGAGCAACTGGTGTAGAGGTTGCCGGTGTACTTTCAGAGATGAAGCATACGATTTTGCCTCATGACTATCCAGATTTGGACAGCAGTCTGATGAATATATATCTTATTGAAGCAGGCAATCGCCTTCTTTCTGCCATGTCACCTGAATCTTCAGCTAAAGCAGAGGAGTTCTTGCGTAAAATGGGTGTTAACATATTGCTCAATAAGATGGTTACTGATTATCGTGACCACAAGGTTGTGCTTGCTGACGGAAGTGAAATAGCTACTCGTACATTTATCTGGGTAAGTGGTATCGCTGGTGTTCAGATAGGCAATATGGATAAAGCTTTCTTGGGAAGAGGCAACCGTATTAAGGTTGATGAATATAACAGAGTCCTAGGTATGGAAGACGTATTTGCTATCGGTGACCAGTGTATTATGAGTGGTGATAAGGCATTTCCAAACGGACATCCACAGATGGCTCAGGTATCAATACAGCAAGGCAAGCTACTGTCTAAGAATTTTCGTCGTCTTATTAAGGGCAAGAGCATGACACCGTTCTCTTATAAGAACCTTGGCTCAATGGCTACAGTTGGAAGAAATAAAGCGGTTGCAGAATTCAGCAAGATAAAGCTTCAGGGATTTGTTGCATGGGTTTTGTGGCTCGTTGTTCACCTTCGCTCTATACTTGGTGTTCGCAATAAGGTTATCGTTTTGCTAAACTGGATATGGAACTATTTCAACTACAACCAGTCTCTGCGAATGATATTCTATCCAACGAAAGCCAAGGAGGTTATTGAGAGAGAGGCACGTGAGGCTGTTACTCATTTGGGTGAAGATTTGCTGAAAGAGGAGAATTGTGAATAAAAAATGTGAATGTAACAAGTTGATAAAACTATTGTAGCAGTTTTGTAACAACTATTTAATACTTTTGCAGCGTAAAAATATTAATTATTATAAAGTGATTAAAAAGAACAAGATGATGAACAATTCTTTTTTTAGCAAATTCGGTCCTAAAGAACCAAAGTTCTTTGACTATCTGAAACAGGTTTCTGAGATACTCTTGGCAGCATCTGAAATGTTACAAGGTGATCTAGAATGCCAAACAGGCGAAGAACGCAAAGAATTCTTTCGTAAAATAAAAGAAAAGGAACGTTTAGGAGATGAATTGTCTCATAAAATTTTCGAAGAACTAAGTTCTTCTTTCATCACTCCTTTCGATCGTGAAGATATCCATCTTCTAGCAGACAAACTCGATGATGTTATTGATAGAATCAATAGTTGTGCGAAGCGTATAGCAATATACAATCCAAAGCAGAATAATCCTTACGAGAAATCTTTGGGTGAAATTGTGAAGAAAGGTGCTGAATGTATTAATGACGCAATGGAAGAACTTGGTTCTATTCGTAATAATGCAGCAAAGCTGAAACAGCATTGCAAGACTTTACACGATCTTGAAAATGAGGCTGATGATGTTTATGAAACAGCTATCATTAACTTGTTTGAGGATGAGAAAGACGGAATCGAACTAATCAAGATGAAGGAAATCCTTAATGAACTTGAAAAGACTACTGATGCTGCAGAACACGTTGGTAAGATCTTAAGAACGATTATCGTAAAATATGCGTAATTGACGTAATAATAATATATAAGTATCTATGATATTACTTATTTCAATTATCATCTTGGCGTTGATGTTTGATTTCATCAATGGTTTTCATGATGCCGCCAACTCTATTACAACAATCGTTACAACGAAAGTGCTCACTCCGTTTCAAGCGGTGATATGGGCAGCATTCTTCAATTTTGTAGCTTTTTTCATCTCAAAATATATAATAGGTGAGTTTGGTATTGCAAATACTGTTTCAAAGACGGTTTATGAGCAATATATTACGTTGCCGATAATCCTTGCTGGTGTTATAGGTGCCGTTATCTGGAACCTGCTTACATGGTGGAAGGGTATTCCATCATCTTCTTCACATACTCTTATCGGTGGCTTTGCTGGTGCTGCAATTATGGCAAACGGCTTTCAGGCTATTCAAGGCTCTGTGATTTTTAAGATTGCAGCATTCATTCTTTTGGCCCCATTTCTTGGTATGGTAATAGCATTTTTTATATCAATGCTAGTGCTGTATGTCTGCCGAAAGATGAATCACACTAAGGCTGAGGTTTGGTTCAAACATCTTCAGCTCGTATCTTCAGCCTTGTTCAGTATCGGACATGGATTGAATGACTCTCAAAAGGTAATGGGTATCATTGCAGCAGCACTTATTGCTGCTCATCCGCTTCATATAGGAATGGGCATCCATTCTGTTGAGGATATTCCTGATTGGGTGGCTTTCTCTTGTTTCTTTGCTATATCAGCTGGAACAATGTCGGGAGGTTGGAAAATCGTGAAGACAATGGGTACAAAGATTACGAAGGTAACTCCGTTTGAAGGAGTTGTAGCTGAGACATCTGGTGCATTAACATTGTTTCTTACCGAATATCTTAAAATTCCTGTTAGTACCACTCATACCATAGCTGGTTCAATCATGGGTGTAGGAGCAACAAAGAGACTATCTGCTGTAAGATGGGGCGTTACAAAGGATTTGATGGTAGCATGGCTTCTCACCATTCCTGTAAGTGCTATTCTGGGAGCATTGATTTATCTTATAGTATCACTTTTCTAGAGGTATTATACTAACAATAAACAAACGTTACAAAAGAATGTGCAAATTAATGCATGGGTTTTCTTTTGTAACGTTTTTCTTTTTATATCTGATCATATGATTGCACAATACTCTTTAAATGCTTTAAATAGTTATTTTTATGGATATGCAAACTATCGTTAAAAGCCTTGTAAATAATTAAATATATATTATTGAATTGTTGAAAATACTTTTTGATAGTACAAAAACTGTACCTTTGTGCGAAAAATAAAAAGGATGACAGTTTTAACATTTACAATTATTTTAATCTGTTCGGCTTTCCTTGCCGGACTTCTCGGTTCGCTTACGGGCTTAGGTGGTGGAGTGGTAGTGATACCAGTATTGACACTTTGTTTTAATATTGATTTCCATTATGCCATAGGTGCAGCCCTTGTTGCTTCAATAGCTACATCTTCTGGTTCGGCCAGTGCTTATGTAAAAGAGGGTATAACAAATATTCGACTTGGGATGTTTTTAGAGATAGCTACTACTATAGGAGCTGTTGGTGGAGCAATTATAGCCCTTTGGATGCCAACAAATATTATAGCCGTTATCTTTGGTTTGGTTTTGATTTTGACTTCTGCCATGCAAATGCGTAGAAAGGTTGATCATACAAATGTTGTGGGAAGCGAGTTAGCACGTAAACTAAAGTTATATGGTACTTATCCTACTAAAGAAGGTGAGAAAAAATACGAACTTACAAATGTTGGTGGAGGATTCTCTATAATGCTTGGTGCTGGAGTTCTTTCAGGTCTTCTTGGTATTGGTAGTGGTGCCTTGAAGGTGCTCGCTATGGATGCCGCAATGAAAGTTCCATTTAAAGTGAGCACAACAACGAGTAATTTTATGATAGGTGTAACAGCTGTTGCTTCAGCCGTTGTTTATATTCAGAGAGGATATATTGCTCCAGGAATAGCTTTCCCGATAATGATAGGCGTCTTGGGCGGTTCGCTTTTTGGTGCTCGACTATTGAAGAGACTTGATGTAACCATCTTGAGAAAGATATTTGTCTTTGCCATTCTATTGGTTGCGATAAATATGATATATAATGGTATAATGGGTAAATTTTAAGGACTATGGAATTGATGAATGAAAATAAGAAGATGCAGCAGTTGATAGGTTCAACTCTGCGCATCGGTGTAATGACGGCATGTTGCATAGCCGTTCTCGGTGGAGCATACTATTTGATATGTCACGGTTCTGAGCCAATCCCTGATTATTATAAATTTCATGGAGAACCATCATCATTGACTTCATTAAGTGGAATATTCGGTGGTTTGATTTATTTAAAGGCAGCAAATTGGATACAATTAGGAGTATTAGTTCTTATGCTTACTCCAATAACCAGAATCATACTTTCACTGTTAGACTTTGCACATCAGCGTGATTGGCTATACGTTACCATAACGATGATCGTCTTTCTTGTAATATTGTCAAATTCACTTGGTGGAATATTATAAATAAATATATTAATGCAGGAGTTTATCTCCTGCATTTTTTATTAATACCTTTTATCTGTTCTAGCCGATATGCTAGATTAACCTTTTAGCCTATTATTTTTTCTTAGAAAATAGCATCTAGAACAAATAATACAAACGAATATGCGAAATATAAGGAGTCTTATAAACGTATATTCTCTCATTTAATGATCTAGAAAGATTGCTTACATGGTATGTTAATGGTGGAAGTGTATTCCTTTTTTGATAAAAAATATACCAAAATATTAGTTCATATTAGAAAATGTTGTATATTTGCTATTGAATTGAATTACATAGGTATGGCACGTAACATTATTGTAACTGTAATGAAATAGATATAAATAAACAAAGCTGTATCTTTGCAACATCACAAATAATAAAGACATGACAGAAAATAATTATCGTATTCTTGTTGTTGATGATGAACAGGACTTATGTGAAATTCTAAAGTTTAACTTAGAAACTGAAGGATACCAAGTGGAGACTGCTAACTCAGCCGAAGAGGCTCTGACTATGGATATAGCCGGCTTCGACTTGTTGTTGCTTGATGTAATGATGGGAGGTATTTCAGGCTTCTCTATGGCTAAGACTATAAAGAAAGAACCTGCAACGGCAAATATCCCAATAATATTCCTAACAGCCCGTGATACAGAAAATGATACGGTTACAGGATTCAATATCGGCGCCGATGACTATATCTCGAAACCATTTTCAATAAGGGAAGTGATGGTAAGGGCTCGTGCCGTGCTGCGAAGAACTGCTGATGATGGGGCGGCAACTGTAGAACAGAAGTTAATCAGTTATCAAGGACTAGAAATGAATCTCAGTAAAAAGACGGTTTCTATTGATAAAGAAGATATTCCTTTCACAAAAACCGAATTTGAACTTCTACAACTGCTTCTTGAAGAACGCGGAAGAGTATTCTCTCGCCAGGAACTTATTGATCGCATTTGGCCAAAAGATGTATTAGTACTTGATAGAACTGTTGACGTAAATATAACACGACTGAGAAAGAAGATTGGAAGATTCTCTAAATGTATTGTAACAAGATTGGGATTTGGATATTATTTCGACTCATAAAGTTACCTTAATGAAATGTATAACATAGAAAAAGAATGAAGAAAATATCGGTAGGAACAAAGCTTCATCTGACTGTTATGTTTGTTTTTCTCTCTTTTGCCGTGGCTTTCACACTGTTTCAGCATGTCAGAGAAAAGCAATATAAGATAGACAATCTTGAAATACGTCTACAAGCTTTTAACGAAAGTATGGATGATGCGCTGCACTATATCGGAAAAAATGACGAAAAGACTCTTTCTGGATACGTTAAGAGGAATAAAATACCAGACCTTAGAGTGACGCTTATTAAGCCTGATGGAAAGGTTGTTTTTGATAATATACGAAAGGACTATGCTAATTTTAGCAACCATTCAAACAGGAAGGAAGTAAAAGCTGCTCTTAAATATGGCTCTGGTTCAGAAATAGACCGTACCAGTAGTACCCTAAAAAGACATTATTTCTATTCTGCTACTTATTTTAAAAAAGACGGTTACATAATACGCAGTGCAATGCCTTATGATAACAATCTTTCTGAATCGCTTAAAACAGATCAGCATTACATCTGGTTCTCTCTTACCGCAATAGTTATTCTTACATTAGTATTGTATAAGTTTACTGGTCCACTAGGACGAAATATCACTAAACTACGCAGCTTTGCGAGTAAAGCCGACCATAACGAGAGTCTTGATACAGAAGATCTTATGGAGTTTCCTGGTGATGAACTTGGTGAGATTGCTGAGAAAATTATTAAGTTGTATAAACGATTGCAGTCTACGCGTAAGGAACAGAATATGCTTAAACGGCAGTTGACTCAGAATGTTGCGCATGAACTGAAGACTCCTGTTGCAAGTATACAGGGATATCTGGAGACGATCCTAAATAATCCTAACATAAACGAGGAAACAAGATTGCAGTTTATGCAGAGGTGTTATGCACAAAGTCAGAGGCTCACAGCATTATTGCAAGATATATCTACGCTGAACCGTATGGATGATGCTCCTCATTTGATAGACTTTACTCGTGTGAATATATCGCAGACAGTTAGGGATATTATTAAGGATACAGAATTGCAGCTTAGCGAAAAACAGATGATGTTTAACAATCTGTTGCCTGATAATATTGTTGTCGATGGTAGTCAAAGTCTCATATACAGCATATTCCGCAATCTTACAGATAATGCCATTGCCTATGCTGGAATAGGGACAGAGATAACTTTGAGCGCAACTGACAATATAAACGAATGGCAGTTTGTATTCAAAGACAATGGCATTGGAGTTAAACATGAGCATTTGGCACGACTGTTTGAGCGTTTCTATCTAGTTGACAAAGGACGAAGTCGAAAGATGGGAGGTACTGGTCTAGGACTAGCAATAGTAAAGAATGCTGTGCTTCTTCATAAAGGAATGATAAAAGTAGAAAATAGAAAAGAGGGAGGACTTATGTTTACTTTCTTCTTGAAAAAATAAGATAATAAAGGCTGGTGAAAATTTTTCATCAGCCTTTATATTGATTATAGTGGTGCTGTAAAAAGGTAAGTCCTTATGAGCCAATAGCTGAGAATACCGGCTATATATCCGACAAAGGCTATCCAACTGACTTTTTTCATGTACCAACCAAAAGTTATTTTCTCTAATCCCATTACAACAACTCCAGCAGCACTACCGATGATTAATATGCTACCGCCAACTCCTGCACAATAAGCAAGAAGTTGCCAGAACAAACCGTCAACGGCAATATCACCAGTAGGTGCGATAGGATACATTCCCATACATCCAGCAACCAAAGGCACATTGTCGACGATACTTGACACGACACCTATTATTCCTGTTACTATATAGTGATTACCATTGAATGTGGTATTAAGAGTTGAACCAAGCGATGTGAGGATTCCAACTTCCTCAAGACAAGCGACAGCCATCAATATGCCGAGGAAAAAAAGTATTGTCGTCATGTCAATACGAGACAATAGATTGCTTACCCTTTTCTGGAATGTCACTTCGGAATTTACCTTATGCAAACGGTGATAGAATACTTCTGTGATAGTCCAAAGCACACCAAGGACAAATAGTATTCCAATAAATGGAGGAAGATTTGTGAGTGACTTGAATACAGGTACAAACATCAGACCGCCTACACCGATGAAGAATATTATTTTGCGCTCTTTGCCAGAGAATTCCAATCTATTTTCATCAAGACTTTCATGAGTGTTGGCATTATAGTTTACTAGTTCGCCTTTTAGCTGAGTCTGCAATATCAATACTGGAATTATGAGTGAAACTACAGCCGGGACAAACACTTCTGATATGATACCAAGAGATGTTATCACGCCCTTGTTCCATAGCATGATAGTGGTTACGTCACCGATAGGGGAGAAAGCTCCACCAGCATTGGCGGCTATTATTACTAGGGATGCATAGATTATGCGATCCTTATGCTCGTGAACCAACTTGCGCAAAATCATAATCATCACGATACTTGTCGTGAGGTTGTCGAGAATCGCTGAAAGAAAGAATGTCATAATGGCTATTTTCCATAGCAATCCTCGTTTACTCTTAGTAAACATCCTGCTTTGAACCCAATTGAATCCTCCATTCTGGTCGACAATCTCAACGATAGTCATAGCCCCCATAAGGAAGAATAAGGTGGTACTAGTGCTTCCTAGGTGCCGTTCAATGGCATTGCATGCTTCATTGACCAATTCATTGCCAGTAAAGCCAGAAATGTAACTCCCTGGATTGACCATGAACAGTGCCCAACATGCAACAAACATAAGCAGTGCTACAGCTGCCTTGTTGACTTTTGTAATACTTTCAAGAGCTATAAATAGATAGCCCACAACGAATACTACAACAATAGCGATTGTTAAAGAACTCATTTTCCTAATTATTAATTTGTAGTTATAAGTAATTTGTTTTTAGTTCACTGACAAAGGTAATGCAAATCTAAGATAATACAAAATAAATTTTATTTATTTTTATTGTTAAGATGTGGTGTGTCTTATTAATAAAGATACTTCAAATGAGTGGAAATGCAAAATTAAAAACAAATTTTCCTTTGCATTTACGTTCGTTTCTATTATCTTTGTAGCATGAATACTCCAAATACTGACAATGTAAAGATGAGCGAAAACATAATTATTGCGGATGCTGATTATGTGGATTCTGTAGCTTTCAACCTTATCGTAAATTTCGAGCGTATGATTGGGCGTGCCATTCCAAAAGCTGACCTTAGCCAATGGGCTGTTTGTCTAGCTCTTGATGGAGGTGTACGTGAGGGTAAAAACGATACTCAGATTGTACTTGTTCATGAGAAAAAAAATACATCCTTGGACAATTTCAAACCTTCTGATTATGAAAAGGATTTAAATTCAAAAGCTTTCAATGACGATAAACTTGGTGAGTTTACATTTACTTCAGTTGAAGTAGGCGATGTGGTGAATAAAGATGAGTATATTGAGAATGTGCTCAAGACAGTATTGCAGCATGAGGAAGTGAAGAGAGTTATGATTATTCCTGATAGTGAAAATAGTGACATCTGTTCTCGGATAAGAAGTTTGCTGCGTAATGTGGATGACGACAACAAACGAATCACGATGTTTGCTATGCAACCTGTTGAAGGTGGTAATTTCCGTCAGGAAATATTGGGATATTCGTTGATGAATGCTCTTGGTATTCGTGCTGATGAAATCAACCGCAAATAAGTAGAATAAAAATAAAAGATATAAATATGAGTAGAGTTTTAATGATTGGAGCCGGTGGCGTAGCTACAGTGGCGGCTTTTAAAATTGCTCAGAATACAAATGTGTTTTCTGAGTTTATGATTGCTTCTCGTCGCAAGGCGAAATGCGACAAACTGGTTGAGTCTATTCACACAGCTGGTCTGAACATGGATATAAAGACTGCTCAGGTGGATGCTGACGATGTTGAACAGTTGAAGACCCTCTTCAATAGTTTCAAACCCGAACTCGTAATTAATTTGGCTTTGCCTTATCAGGACCTTACTATCATGGATGCATGTCTGGCTTGTGGATGCAACTATCTTGATACAGCAAACTATGAACCAAAAGATGAGGCTCACTTTGAATATAGCTGGCAATGGGCTTATAAGGATAAATTTGAAAAAGCTGGACTGACCGCTATCCTTGGATGTGGTTTTGATCCTGGAGTAAGTGGAATATATACTGCTTATGCAGTAAAGCATCACTTCGATGAAATTCAATATCTTGACATCGTAGACTGTAATGCTGGAAATCATCACAAGGCTTTTGCTACAAATTTCAACCCAGAGATTAACATACGTGAAATCACTCAAAAAGGACTGTATTATAAGGACGGAGAATGGATAGAAACAGATCCTTTGGTTGTTCATAAAGATCTTACATACCCTAATATTGGTCCACGTGATAGTTATCTTATGCATCATGAGGAACTTGAAAGTCTTGTTAAGAACTATCCAACTATCAAGCAGGCTCGCTTCTGGATGACTTTCGGTCAGCAGTATCTTAACTATCTTGACGTCATACAGAATATAGGAATGTCACGTATAGACGAAGTTGAATACGAAGCACCTCTAGCAGATGGCTCAGGAAAGACTACTCGTGTGAAGATTGTTCCGTTGCAATTCCTCAAAGCAGTATTGCCTAATCCTCAGGAACTTGGTGAAAACTATGAGGGGGAGACCAGTATAGGCTGTCGTATACGTGGTATCAAAGATGGAAAAGAACATACATATTATGTTTACAACAATTGTAAGCATCACGAGGCATACAAGGAAACAGGTATGCAGGGCGTGAGCTACACAACTGGTGTTCCTGCAATGATAGGTGCAATGATGTTTATAAAAGGTATTTGGAAAAAAGCTGGTGTGTGGAATGTTGAGGACTTTGATCCAGATCCATTCATGGAACAGCTAAATAAGCAGGGACTTCCTTGGCACGAGGAGTTTGATGGTGATTTGGAATTATAATCTAATTTTAATAAAATAGTCTACCTTATATCATATTAAGGTAGACCTCAATACTATATTATTATGGCAAAAGAAACAGATCAGGCTGCAGCCCAAAGCGATAAACTGAAAGCTTTGCAGGCAGCTATGTCTAAAATAGAAAAAGATTTCGGCAAAGGTTCCATCATGAGAATGGGGGATGAAAAAGTCGAAAATGTAGATATCATACCAACAGGTAGTATGGGACTAAACTCTGCTCTTGGTGTTGGTGGTTATCCTCGTGGACGTGTTATAGAAATCTATGGTCCTGAATCTTCTGGTAAGACGACTCTTGCCATTCACGCTATCGCTGAAGCTCAGAAGTTAGGTGGTATAGCTGCTTTCATAGATGCGGAACATGCCTTTGATCGATTCTATGCACAAAAATTGGGCGTAGATGTAGATAATCTTTTGGTCAGTCAACCAGATAACGGAGAGCAGGCTTTGCAAATTGCTGATGAACTAATTCGTTCAAGTGCTGTTGATATTCTTGTTATCGACTCTGTTGCTGCTCTTACTCCTAAGAAAGAAATAGAAGGGGATATGGGTGACAATGTAGTCGGTCTTCAGGCTCGACTTATGAGTCAGGCTTTGCGCAAGCTCACTTCTACAATCAGCAAGACAAACACTTGTTGTGTATTTATCAACCAGTTGCGTGAAAAGATTGGTGTGATGTTTGGAAATCCAGAAACAACAACTGGTGGTAACGCATTGAAATTCTACAGCAGTGTGCGTCTTGACATCCGTCGTGTGACAAGCATCAAGGATGGCGACAAGGTTGTTGGTAATCAGGTACGTGTGAAAGTTGTTAAGAACAAGGTTGCGCCTCCTTTCCGAAAGGCTGAATTTGAAATTACCTTTGGTGAAGGTATCAGCAAGGTTGGTGAGATTGTTGACTTGGGCGTTGAATATGGTGTTATTCAGAAGAGCGGTAGCTGGTTCAGCTATAACGGTTCTAAACTAGCTCAGGGACGTGATGCAACGAAAAATTTGCTGAAAGATAATCCTGAACTATGTGATGAACTTGAAGGACTTATCATGCAGGCAATAGAAAACAAAAAGTAATATCTGCTTGCATTAAATATAATAGAAAATGGGATTTGAATCATTATTCAAATCCCATTTTCTTATTTATACATGCTTGATAGCTGGTCTGTTTAACCATTTTCCACGGAAAAGCCGTACAAGGAATAATATTCCACGTATAGTTAGTTCTATTGCCATAGCAAACCATATACCTTTTAGTCCGTATTGTGAAGCCAATAAGTATGCTGTAGTTAGACGTATGCCCCACATGGTACATAAATTGATGAGCACGGGCTTGAATGTATCGCCTGCACCAACACAGACGCTGTAAGTAACGATACTTGCCGCAAAGAAAGGCTCAGCGAAAGCCTCAATGCGAAGACATTGCACACCAAGATTTTGTATTGATTCTACACTAGATAGAATAGACATCATCTCTGGTGCGAATATATACATTATTACTCCCATCAATGCCATGACTGCCATGCCAAGTCCTACTGTCATGTGGGCGAAGTTTTTGCAAAGGTCTTTACGTCCAGCTCCAAAAGTCTGACCAACTAAAGTACTTGCTGCATCACCGATACCATATCCTGGCATATAGCATAGGCTCTCTACCGTTATTGCGAATGAATTTGCAGCTATAGATATGTTGCCTAATGGAGCTACTATCATAGTGCTTATAACTTGGGCTCCACTCATAAGTAGAGCCTGTAAGGCTATAGGACCACTTATCTTTGCTGCATTGCGCACGTAAGCCCAATTCCAGTAAAACTTTACTTTATCAAGATGCAGTGCTAGAATTTTATTTTTAGAAGTAGCCTGCCATACCATAGGAATGACTGTGACTACATAAGCTAGAAGTGTGCCCAATGCTGCTCCAGAAACTCCTAACTTGAATATATAGATAAAAATGTAGTTGAATACTATATCAAGCAAACACATCGTCACGGAAAGTATGCTTGGAATTTTCATGTTGCCAGATGATTTCAACATGGACGACGACATGAAATAGAGAAGTACGAATGGTAATGCACAAGAATATATAAGGAAGTAGGCTGATGAATTTCCTGCAATGTCGGCACCGCCACCCAACCAGTAGGGTAGCCGACTGTGTATTGCGATTCCTATTGTCATCATTAGTAGACTGAATATCAAACCACAAATCAAAGCATGACGAAATACTTGGCGAGCTTTAAAAAAGTCGTTAGCACCAATGAAGTGTGCTACTTGGACAGAAAAGCCTGTAGATAATGCTCCCAATACGCTACCCATAAGCCATGTTGTACTTTCTATAATACCAATGCTTGCAGAAGCTTCTGCTCCAAGATGACCAACCATTGCTGCATCTATGAAAAACATCATTACGGATGTAATCTGTGCTAACATGGAAGGTATACTCAATCCTATTATTAGATTGAGTTTCTCTCGTTGTGTCATTGGCTTACCATTCCTGATGTTTGCCAATAAAGCGTCGCTTTTTCCGTTGCTTAACATAAATATCTATTGAAACTGCAAAATTACTGTAAATACATTGAATTTCAAAATTATAGTTTGTTTTTAAACTACCACTATTACAGAAATACACAAAAAAACGATTCCATGTCTTTGGAATCGTTACTCTCTCAAATTTATACTAATACTATTGTCTTCTCTATATAATCTGTTATCCGTATCTGAAGCAATCTTTATATACCCCTAAAAAAACTTATACACTAATTGTAACATAATGAAATGCCTAATAATAGGCTTCTACTAATACCTTTTCCTGAATTCTCTTTACCTTAACCAATACCCAGCGTTATCCTTAATCAAATTACCTTGTCTTTAGACAATACAAAGATAGTAACTATAAATCATTCGATAATGTTTTTGTATCTTTTTGTTCTTAAAAAACGAGTATTCTTGATATATATCAAAATGTGTGCTCGCACACAATGTTAATTGTGTTGCTCTACACACTCTTCTACATTCTTATTTTGTATTATAAAAAGCGGTGACCTACTTATAGTAAGTCACCGCCATATACGTTATTATATATCAAAGAATTATTCTTATTTATCTATCTATCCAAGTGTTATCTGTAGCCTTTGCTTTGAAATCTGGGACAGTTACGCCAACATGATAATAGCTCACTAGCGTAATATCGAATACGAGGGTAGAGTATCCAGGAATACCAGTACTACCGGTTGAACCATAGCCCAACTGATATGGAATATAAACTTTCCATCTGTCGCCTGCATGCATATTCTGCAATGCGGTGGCAAAACCGTCAACAACATTACTAATGGCAAACTTTACAGGTACGTTTGTAGAAGCATTATATTCATCTGTATTCCAGCTCTTGTCGAACACGTATCCTTCAGAATAACTTGTAGAAGGTAACAGACGGCCTTCATAATGCACGCGCACTGAATCGGTGTATAAAGGACTTGTTGTACCTGTACCCTTAGTTATCACTTGGGCTACAATATAATCTTCAGGATTATTATGAATACTATCCTGATAAGACCATTTCTTGATGACCTTCCATGAATCACTGCCTGATGCTACATATTTCACAGCCTCAGCATAAATGCTGTTAAACTTGCTTTCGTTTGTAGCTTGCCAGTTAGGATACTCCTCTACAGTGTTGCTATTTTCGCTGCATGATGACAATCCTGCGATTGACATCACTAGCAACATGATATATAATATATGATATTTTTTCATTAGTCTATATTCAGTTTTTTAAGAAGATTTGTAATGCTTACGCGATCTTCCATTAATGAACGCAGATTATCAATGTCAACACGCTCCTGTTCCATCGTGTCACGATAACGCAAAGTAACCTTGTGGTCATTTGGTGTATCATGATCTACTGTTACACAGAAAGGAGTACCAACAGCATCCTGACGGCGATAACGCTTACCGATAGAATCCTTAGGGTCGCCATAGTGGGTGTTGAAGTGGAACTTCAGATCATCAACAATCTTTTGTGCCAATTCTGGCAGACCGTCTTTCTTATCAAGTGGGAACACTGCACACTTAACAGGTGCTAGAGCCTCTGGTAATTTCAATACGATGCGTGTCTCGCCATTCTCAAGCTGCTCCTCTGTATAACTGTGACAAAGTACAGACAGGAACATACGATCAACACCAATAGATGTCTCAACGTCATACGGGGTGTAGCTTTCGTTCTTTTCAGGGTCGAAATATTTAATCTGTCTTCCGCTGAACTTCTCGTGCTGGCTCAAGTCAAAGTTTGTACGAGAGTGGATACCTTCAACTTCTTTAAATCCGAATGGCATCTTAAATTCTATATCAGTAGCTGCGTTGGCGTAGTGGGCGAGCTTCTCGTGATCGTGGAAACGATAGTTTTCTGTGCCCAAACCAAGAGCCTCATGCCATGCAAGACGATGCTTCTTCCAATATTCAAACCATTTCATCTCTGTTCCTGGCTGGCAGAAGAACTGCATTTCCATCTGCTCAAATTCACGCATACGGAATACGAACTGACGTGCTACAATCTCATTGCGGAAAGCTTTGCCAATCTGTGCAATACCGAAAGGTAGCTTCATGCGACCCGTCTTCTGTACGTTAAGGTAGTTTACGAAAATACCCTGTGCTGTTTCAGGACGAAGGTATATCTTGTTTGCTTGGTCACTAAGTGAACCGATTTCTGTAGAGAACATCAAGTTGAACTGACGTACGTCTGTCCAGTTCTTTGTTCCGCTTATAGGGTCTACAATTTCCTCGTCAATAATAATCTGCTTTAATGCTTCAAGGTCTGGACCTTGCATTGCCTCTGCGTATCTAGTATGCAGATTATTGCGCTTCTCTAGATTCTCAAGTACGCGTGGATTAGTCTCACGGAATTTAGCCTCGTCAAAAGAGTCACCAAAACGTTTCTTTGCCTTTGCAACTTCTTTCTCTATTTTTTCTTCGTATTTTCCAATTTGATCCTCGATAAGGTTATCGGCACGATAACGCTTCTTTGAGTCACGGTTGTCTATCAATGGATCGTTGAATGCGTCAACATGGCCGCTTGCCTTCCAAACGGTAGGATGCATAAAAATACTGGCATCGATACCCACGATATTGCTATGAAGCAATACCATGCTCTTCCACCAGTATTCCTTAATATTGTTTTTAAGCTCAACACCATTCTGACCATAGTCATAAACAGCTGCGAGTCCATCATAAATTTCACTGCTAGGGAAGACGAAGCCATATTCTTTACAATGACTTACAATCTTCTTGAATACATCTTCTTGTGCCATAATTACTAAGTGTTCAAATTTTTGTGCAAAGATACAATATTTATAATAAAAAAAGCCCCATTTAATTATTAAATTAGTTCTACTTTAAGGTTAAATAAGACATTTATCATTTTTTTTTTGTATCTTTGCATCATTCTATTTTCCAGATTAAATCAAGACTACGACAAAAATACATACATGGACGATAACTATAAAGACAATAATGATATTGTAAACAATGAGGATGAGGAATTGACAGATAATGCGCATTCCGACTACAAACCGGCTGAAAAATTTGATGCGTCTGCCGTTCATCACCTCAGTGGCATGTATAAGAACTGGTTTCTTGATTATGCCAGTTACGTAATTTTGGAACGTGCCGTGCCACATATCGAGGACGGACTTAAACCTGTGCAGAGACGTATCCTACACTCAATGAAGAGAATGGATGACGGACGATACAACAAGGTGGCGAATATCGTAGGACATACTATGCAGTTTCATCCTCATGGTGACGCATCTATTGGTGACGCACTCGTGCAGATGGGACAGAAAGACCTGCTGATTGACACACAGGGTAACTGGGGTAACATTCTTACCGGTGATCGTGCTGCAGCTCCGCGTTATATAGAGGCACGCTTATCTAAATTTGCGCTTGATGTTGTATTTAATCCTAAAACTACCGATTGGCAATTGAGTTATGACGGACGTAACAAGGAGCCTATAACGCTTCCTGCAAAGTTTCCTTTGTTGCTTGCACAGGGTGCAGAAGGTATTGCTGTAGGTCTTAGCAGTAAAATTCTTCCGCATAACTTAAATGATATTTGTGATGCAGCAATAAGCTATCTCAGTGGAAAAGATTTCCATATATATCCTGATTTCCCTACAGGTGGAGCTATTGACATAAATAAGTATAATGATGGGCAGCGTGGCGGAGCTTTAAAGGTTCGTGCAAAAATAGAGAAACTCGACAGTAAAACTCTTGTTATACGTGAAATACCATTTAGTAAGACTACAACAACCCTTATTGATAGCATACTTCGTGCAATCGAAAAGGGAAAGATAAAGGCAAAACGCGTTGATGACAATACTGCTGCTGAGGTAGAAATACAGATTCATCTTTCACCAGGTGTTTCGTCAGATAAGACTATTGATGCACTTTATGCATTTAGCGACTGCGAAATAAATTTATCTCCTAACTGTTGTGTGATTGAAGACCATAAACCATGTTTCCTGATGGTGAGTGATGTGCTTCGCCATAGTGCTGAGCGCACAATGGGACTGTTGCGAAAGGAACTTCAGATACGCCGAGGGGAGTTACTTGAGCAGTTATTCTTTGCGAGTCTTGAACGTATATTTATTGAGCAACGAATATATAAGGAAAAGAAATTTGAACAGGCTTCAGATATGGATGCGGCTATTGCTTTTGTTGATGAGAAGCTGACTCCATTTAAACCAGACTTCATACGTGACGTTACACGTGATGATATACTCAGACTTATGGAAATAAAGATGCAGCGCATCCTGAAATTCAATAAGGATAAGGCTGAGGAACTCCTCGCAAGGATTAAGGCAGAAGTAGCTGATATAGACAATGACCTTGATCATATGACAGATGTAACGATAAACTGGTTTAAGTTTATAAAGAATAAATATGGCGCTGATCATCCTCGCCATACCGAAATACGTAGCTTTGACACGATAGATAGTACAAAGGTCGTTGAAGCTAATCAAAAATTGTATATCAATCGTCAGGAAGGCTTTGTCGGAACAGGATTGAAGAAAGACGAATTCGTATGTAACTGTTCTGATATTGACGATATAATAATCTTCTATAAAGACGGATTATTTAAGGTGGTAAAGGTTGCCGAAAAGATATTTGTCGGTAAGGGAATCATCTGGCTACAGGTGTTCAAAAAGAATGACAAACGTACTATATATAATGCAGTATATAGAGACGGAAAACAGGGCTGTTATTTTATCAAGCGATTTAATGTTACTAGCATAACACGTGATAGAGATTACAACTTGACACTTGGTACTCCTGGCTCGAAAATTATGTATTTCACAGCCAATCCAAATGGAGAGGCTGAGGTGATAAAGATTACTCTTGACGTTGATCCTAAGCTGAAACGTCAGAATATATTCCGTGAAAAAGACTTCTGTGAAATCATGATTAAGTCGCGCTCAGCAAAGGGCAATCTTCTATCTAAAGTAGGAATACATCGCATAAGTCTTAAAAATCATGGTCATTCTACTCTAGGCGGACGTAAAGTTTGGTATGATCCAGACGTGAAGCGAATCAACTACGAAGAGCACGGATACTCATTGGGTGAATTCTTTGATGAAGACAGAATACTTGTAGTCCTCAAAAACGGAGATTTCTATATCACAGACTTTGATGCAAATAATCATTATCCTGACAATATCTTGCGTATTGAAAAATGGAATCAGCATAAAGTGTGGACGGCAGTTTTGTATGATGCCGACAATCAAGGCTATCCATATATAAAGAGATTTACGATGGATGCAATCAAACGATCTCAAAATATGTTGGGTGATAATGCAAATAGTCAACTTGTGTTGCTCACCGATACATATTATCCTCTAATACAAGTTTCTTATGGAGGTAACGACTTTGTGAGACCAGCTGAGGAGATAGACGCAGAACAGTATATAGCGGTGAAGGGATTTAAGGCGAAGGGAAAGAGAATCTCTACTTGGGAGATTGACTCTATAACCGAACTTGAACCTACAAGATTCAACGAAGAGGAAAATACAACAATTGAAGACACCGAAATTGAAGATGAAGAAGATCTTGACCCAGATGCTGGTAAAAGTCAGCAACAAATAATCGATGAGCAGATAGGACAGCTCAGCTTATTCCCTGAAGACGATGAAAATAAAGACGATTAAAAATAGAATTCTTCTCATGTTACCTGCTATATTACTGTGTAACATGAGTATGAATGCACAAACCGACTCATTGAGATTTGGCGATAAGTTTATCACCAACCGTAAGATGATTGGTATTGGAGCTACTAATATACTTGATACTTATCTAAGCCCTGAAAAATACACTGGTACTGATGTGAGATATGTCAGTCATACATTAAGACAAAGGCAAGGAAAAAGATTCATCTATGAACTTGTTCATCAAGGTAATATTGCATATATTGATAATCGTTCTGGAGACGGAAAGGAGATGTCTGGCAACTATAATTTTCAATATGGTGTGCATTATCTGTTTAATACTTGGAATATAGGGAGTAATCAACTTCTGTTTGAAGCTGGTGGAAACGTAGAGGCAAACGTTGGATTTATATACAATACGCGCAATGGAAATAATCCAGCACAGGCACGTGCGTTTATAAATATTGTGCCAACAGCGGCTCTTGAATATAATTTCCATAACCCATTTCATAGTGGGGCATATCGTGACTTTAAACTAAGATATGAAATAGGTGTCCCTGTTGCAGGAATAATGTTTAGCCCTAATTACGGACAGTCTTATTATGAGATATTCTCTGAGGGAAACTACGACCACAATGTCTGTTTCACGCATCCAGGCAATGCCCCTTCGTTACGCAATATGCTAACTTTTGATTTTCCGCTATTGCATTCCACTTTTAGCATCGGATATATTGGCGAGTTTCAGCAGGCTCGTGTAAACAATCTTAAACAGCATGTCTACACTCACGCCATAATGATAGGAATTGTTAAGACGTTTAAACTAATAAAAGTAAGAAAATGAGGTATTCTCCAATAGGCATATTTAGAAAATTACATATATCATTATTGTTTTTATTTGTTTTAATCTCACTCACCTCGCTGACGGGATGTGTAGATGAGGATGAGTATGCCGATAATCCAAAGGGAAACTTTGAAGCTCTTTGGAATATAATAGATCAGCATTATTGTTTTTTTGACTACAAGGCTCAGCAATATGGCCTAGATTGGAACGAAGTTCACACCAGATACGCCAAACAGATAAATGGCGATATGACAGATGCACAACTCTTTGAGGTCTTAGGTAATATGCTTGGCGAACTGCGTGACGGACATGTTAATATGTATTCAAGTTTCGATGTTGCAAGAAACTGGTCGTGGCATGAAAATTATCCAAGCAACGTCAGCGACTCATTGATAACAAAATATCTTGGTACTGATTATAAAATCGCCAACGGTATGAAATATCGAGTGCTTGATGACAATATTGGCTATATACGTTGTTCTACTTTCGAAAACAAGTTAGGTAGTGGTAACCTTGATGAGATAATATCAAATTTATTGTTGACTCGTGGATTGATAATCGACCTAAGGAATAACACTGGTGGAATGATGACAAGTGCCGAGGAGTTTGCTGCAAGATTCACCAATAAGAAAATTCTTGTTGGATATATACAGCACAAGACTGGTAAGGGACATAGCGACTTCTCGTCTATGGAGGAGCAATATCTAGAACCGAGTACTGGAATACGTTGGCAGAAACCTGTTATAATACTCACTAACCGCAGTGTTTACAGTGCGGCCAATGAGTTTGTAAAGTATATGAAGTGTTGCCCCAATGTTACAATTGTTGGTGACAAAACAGGTGGTGGAGCAGGGATGCCATTCAGTAGTGAGATACCGATGGGTTGGGGTGTTCGTTTTTCTGCCTGCCCTATATTTGATAAGAACCAAGCAAGTACAGAGTTTGGAATAGCCCCTGATTATAAGGTAGATATGACAACAATGGATTTCTATTCTGGAAAGGATACTATAATAGAGTTAGCGAGAAAACTATTGTCAAAGCAACTTTGATTTCATCACTGATACATTGAATGCATAACCTCACTTATAATATTTAAACTTTTTGCTGATGAGGTCTCAACTTCATCATATCAGTAGGTATAGCCTTCTTTATACTTTCTGAAATAAGCTGGAGTATTGAATTACGAATAAAACTATTTGCAGTTATGATAATGATCTTTCTAGTAGGGGAAGGAATTGCGAATTGACGAACTAATTTCCTTTTATTCTCTGTCAATTGTGTTGCAGCAAGTTCAGGAATAAAAGTCACTCCACGACCACCTTCTACAATGTGCATAAAGGTTTCGATGCTTCCAAGACGGTATGCACGCTCACTTATTGCTGCATGTTTCAAATGACAAAACTTCTGCATCTGTTTACTTAGACAGTGACCTTCGCCCAAAAGCCATAAGAATTCACCATTTAAATCCTTATCTTTTATGGTCTCATTATTTATAAGTTTATTATTTGGCGATACATATACGAAGAGCTCCTCATAGTAAAGATCTGTTTTTTCAAAATCATCCATTCCGTCAAGGTCTGCAACTATACCAGCATCAATATCACCATGGCGCAATGCTTTCTTAATATCCTCGGTCTTCATTTCCGTAATTCTCACATCCATCTCAGGGTGTTTGTTAATCATCTGCGGAAAAAAGCGAGGTATAAGATACGGTGCTATTGTCGGAATAATGCCAAGGTTAAATGTTCCGTCAACAAAATTCTGCTGTTCATTTACAATATCTTTTATCCTCGTTGAACTAAGGATGGCTTTTCTTGCTTGTTCCAATACCAATCGTCCGATTTGAGTTGGTTCCAATGGGTGTGTTCGCCTATCGAATATTTTTATACCTAGTTCATCCTCTAATTTCTGAATCATCGCACTCAGAGTTGGCTGAGTAACATTACAGTAATCTGCCGCATTGCCAAAATGGCGAAAACGATCTACGGCTATTATATATTCAAGTTGTTGCAGTGTCATAATATTCTAATTTCCTGCAAATGTACTTATTATTATTTACAAGCCAAACCTTTTAATAGATTTTGTCAATATGCTCATAAATATTTTCTGTTGGAGTCTATCAATAAACATATTATATTTGCACCAGATATTAATTTATCAGTAATTAGAAAGATTTGTTTTCTGTGGAATCGCATTAGACCAAAAAATGAAAATGTCAGAAATGCGGATACAATAAGAAACAAAAGTAACGCAAATATCCTTAGAATGTCAGATAGGTTATTAAATGATTGATTGTATTTGTAGGTATTATCCCCATGCATTATTGTACGTTTGTTGTTGAGATAACAACTCTTTAAAATTAATATTGATAAAAGTAGATAAAAGCTATTTGCATTTTTGGATTATATTTGATTCTATAGAAATAGCGTGCAGCAATAAAGTTGTACGCTATTTTTTTATACTTATCTTATACAACACTTCGTTAAATAATTACTTAACTATCTCATTATTAATGGAATATATTGACGATATTTAGTATATTGATAGTATCGGCGAATCGGTACCATCATATCACTCTAATCGGTACCATCGTTCATTTTGGTTCTGTCCATTAAGTTGAACCGCTTATCTTTGCACTAGACATTAATTTCAGTGCATGATATGTCAAACAAAAATGTAAAAATGAGTAAACTAAAAAAGGCACTTCAAATACTTGCGCCACATGTGGCAGAACAGTGGCTTTGTATCTCTTCGGCGATTTCATTCATGCTGACTTTACCAGCCTTCTTGTTCCTTGCTATATACGTTTCATTTGTTCAATTTGTATCCTAGGTATATTATATTGCCATAATATTTTTTTGTTCATTTAATAAGATGTCCTCCACTTTTGCTGTAATGAATTATCTTTCAATATGTTAAGCGGTGGAGGAGACCTCCACTCGTTGAGTGATTAGGCCCTAATCACTCTATTCTCTTCCACGTTTTGCAGAGTGATTAGGGCCTAATCACTAAACAGCGCTTCAAAAAAGGTGACTTTATAATTGAACTACCTCATGTATTGTGCCACTATCAATATTGTAAATTTCATACATTTATCAGTTTCTTGCAAGTAAATTGAAAAGTTGATAAAAGCGATAATAAGCAACTTATTTTCAGGAGATGATATCATAATAGATTATTATAAATACATTTTAAACGAAGGGATTTTTACACTTTTCATGTTACGTATTATATCTTTATATCAAGATCTACTACGGCATTTATTTATACTAAAATCATTAGTGGAGGACAGTGGAGGAGAAACACAGTCTCCTCCACTCCTAAATCATTATATATCAGATACTTGTATGATTAGTGGAGGACATTTCTTATTTTAAACAGTTTTTTCAAGTTGTCTGGGGGTAAGCCGAACAGACGAATAAAAGATAAACTGATCAAAGAACTGATTGATATAGTGGCTTATCAGCCGGCATGAACTTCTTATACCATGATATTTCTTCATGTAGTGAATAACCTTTTTTCCCACGTTAGGCAATCCGATTACCCATGTTGTGTAATTGGGTTGTTCACGTTAAGTAACACGGTTACACACGTTGTGTAATCGGATTACACACATGCTGATGTAATCAAATTACCCCATAGTTGTGGCAATTTTGGGTAAAACTGTATTCAATAAAGTTGTAAATAGTTCCTTCAAATTCATTCTTTTCTTTATATCCATTTTTACGAAAAAAACGCCAAAAACAGGTGTGGTCTACTCTTTTCCTTCACTTTTTGGTCAGTTCCGTCACTCGTGAAAGCCCATAAACAGGGCGAAAATGATGAAGTGACGATAATTTCGTTCAATATAAATATCAATGCTTATTGAATTAATTCTGCTTTTATGCCTCTATACACTTATTGCTGTTCTGATTATGTTAAATCTCGATAATATAATTAATAATATATCATAATATAGGATTATTTTTCATATATTTGTACCAAAATATATAAAAATAAGAAAAATGATACGTGAATTTAGGGCTAAAAATTTTAGATCTATAGCTGGAGAACAAGTACTTTCGTTCGAGGCAACGAAGGACGACCTAGGTGAAGGCTTTCAGGTTAAAACTATGCCTGACGGTACGCGCTTGTTGAGATTTGCTGTCATTTATGGTGCCAATGCAAGTGGTAAAACCAATGTATTGAAGGCACTGGCTTTTGTGTTAAATTTTATCAAAAGCAATAATGATGTCAAAAAGGACGATTTGATTAGTAGTGATGTTGTTCCTTTTAAATTTTCAGAAGAATACGAAGGTAAAGACTCTGAGTTTATCATGGTATTTTATGAGAATGGGAAAAAATTCACGTATGAATTGAAACTCAATAGCAAGTGTGTCTCGTATGAAAAACTTCTTGTGTACAATACTCAGAAACCCTCTAAAATCTTTGAAAGAAAATTTGAGAATGAAGAGGATGTCATAGAGTTTAATACATCTCTGAAAATTGATGAAAGATTAAAACAGGATTTTAAGCGATATACTTTACGTAATACTAGTATCTTTAATACCCTTAATCATGTAAATACGGGTTTAGATGATTTAGAAGGAATTTTTAAGCACTTGCGGATAGCTTTTGATAGAAACGTAGAATCTATTATAAACAATCCGGAGAAAAAGGAATTTGCTTTGAATTTAATTAGAGAAGCTGATTTTAATATTATAGATATCAATGTTGAAAAAGAGAAACTTCCTGATGAAATTATTGATCATGTAGCAAATTCAAAAAAACTTCCTCCTCTTTTGATTGAAAAGATTAAGAAAGCCCCATACAGTACAAGAGTATTTTTTGAACACCATGCAATTGATAAAGATGGAAAAGAAGTTTTTGCAAAAATTGAGGATGATGACGAATCCAAAGGTACAAGGTCTACAGTAGGATTCGGCCTCATATTGTATGATGTACTGAAAAATGATATCTTTTTTACTGATGATGAATTTGAAAAATCTTTTCATCCTGAAATAATGAAAAAATTGATTTTCTTTTTTTTGAATAATTCAAATACAACATCGCAGCTTTTGATTACAAGTCACTATGATCCATTGATGGACGAAATAGATAAGGGCAATCTTAGACCTGACTCATTTTGGTTTACTGATAAAAAGAATGATGCTAGCACAGAGTTGTATTCGTTAGTTGAATTTAACGGACTTAATTCTATTAAGTCTATAAGAGAAGCTTATAGATCAGGTCAGCTTGGTGCTTTACCGCATATTTTATAATTATGCCAAGAAAACAAGGTAATAGAAAATTTTCTTCAGCGAAAGAAAATAGCAGAATTAAACCGAAAAGGTTCACAACTGCAGGTGAACGCATGCTAAAAGAGCCCCGGGCAATTTTATTGTGTGAAGATACTAGTTCTGCTTTATATTATTTCAAATTCTTCGTTCGCTCGTTTGACTTGAATGTCGATATAGAGCCAAAGTCTAAACAAGAGCCAAAGTCTAAATCTAAAATTGAATTAAATAAGATTTTTGCTAGAGCCAAATACTTCCATGATACTAATTCTAATAGAAGGATAATGTTGGCTTATGATCTGGATGAATTTTACAGAAAAAATAATCCCAAAAATCCTAATAAGCATGCTTATGAGAAATTTCTTAAGGATAATGAAAATAACAAGAACATAATATATCTAGATACTTTTCCATGTTTTGAATTCTGGTTGTTGATACATTTCTGTGAAAGTAAAAAGTATTATGATTCTTACGAAGAACTATTCAAAGACTTGACAAAGAAATGTCATGCTAATAAATTTCCAGTTGAAGCAAAGTCTTCGTCTCATTATTACTGTAAATCGCAGAAATATTGGGAAAATCTTTGTAATGATCTTTTTAAATATTTTCCAAAGAAAAACCTAAAGGATGCAATTTCATGTTCTCGTGCTTATAAACTAAAAATAGGAGTAAATTCACATTCGAATATTTGGAAGTTTTTTGAGAAGTATGCTTCTAAAATAGACTTCTTGTCGGATGTGTTTGTATAAATTCGTTGAACTCACGTTATAAATATCCTTCAACCACATTTTTTTCTTTATATCCATATTTACAAAAAAAACGCCAGAAACAGGTGTGATCTACTCTTATTCGTCACTTTTTGGCCAACATCGTCACTCTATCTTCACTCTGGAATGCCGATAAACAGGGTAAAAGTGACGAAGTGACGATAATTTCATTCAAAAAAAACTTTTCTCTGGAGGGCATTAGAAATATGACGAAAGTGGTTTCTTTTTGTGGCTTTTTACAATTTATCTTGAATCTCATTTTTCTGTATCTAATACTATATTTGATAGCTTCTTCAAAAGAAGCTATGCTTACATTGATATGATAAACAAAAAACTGGAACTAAATAATATTTAGTCCCAGTTAGCTTTTATCAACAATTAAATCGCAATATCTATTTTGACTTCATTGTAATTTCTATACGGTTATTCGGCTGTAGCATTTTCTTGGCAAAATCACGTATATCATTTATTGTTAGAGATTTCACTCTCTGCAGATAGTTGTTATCAAAATCTACTTCATTAAACAATTGATTATAGGCAATGTAATTCCAATAGTCATTTGTGATTTTAACCTGTCCGTATGTCTTATATTCATATTCTTTTACCTTGTTCAGGTTTTCCTTACTAGGACCGTCTTTTGCCAATATATTCAACTGCTCATAAATAATAGGAATGAGAGTTTGATATTTCTCAGGATCAGTACGGAAACTTATTTTCATAAGGGCTTCTGCGTATGGATACTTTTCGATTTCGCCATTAACACTTACTCCATATGTGCCACCTTTTTCTTCACGCACTTTATCAGTATACATCATACGGAGAATTTGGCTCATAACGTCAATAAGTAATGCATTATCAGCATTATATTCAGTCTTGGCCTTTATAAAGATACTTGTTAATGAAGATGGAGTTGCCTGTTCCTTTTGGAATATATGAGTTTCATTTACATCACGTATATATACATGATTCTCCTTTATTTGCTCATTACTGTTATAACCTTTCAAACTTGCCAAATAATTACATATAAGAGGGCGAACAGTATTCATGTCTATATTTCCTGTAAGGATGACAGAGAAATCTGAAGCATCAGCAAATCGTTCTTTATATATTTGCATAATTCTATCATAGTTCACTAAAGACAGATCCTCTTTCTTTATTGGGGCCATTCTAGGGTTGTTTCCATATAATATTGAAATAATAGAATCATTATATGAAACATTAGGATTTGCATCACGATTGGTTAGAAACTCACTCTGTCTATTCATCAAACTAGCAAATGAATTTTTATCTTGTCTTGGTGATGTAAAGTATAAATGAGCAAGTTGGAATAGCTCCTTCATATTTTTAATATTGCTATAACCTTTCAAACCTTCTGTTTCTTCACCAATATATGGGGAAAGTTTTACGGTCTTACCATCAAGCATTTTATCTAATGATGTAGCATCAAAATCTCCAATACCACTCTCTGCTATTGCTGATGTGATATAGTTAAGATTAGCCATATCAGATACTGGATATAAAGATTTTCCGCCAAGACTAAATGCATAAAAATTAATTCTGTCTGCTTCAAAATTGGTTGGACGAACATAAACCTTCATACCATTAGATAATGTAAACAATCGATATCCATGTTTCCATTCCTTTTCAGAGACAATCTTCCCTGCTTTAATCTTTCCTGAAATTAAATTATCAGAAATACCTTTGTCAAGATATGGTTCATATTTCTTGCTTTGAGCATTCTTTATGTACGAAATAATATCGCTGTGTGAAGGCATCATAAAACCATCTTTGTCTGGTCCATATATTGTTACAACTTCATTGTTGTTTGTTATGATCTTATCAACAGCAGAATTAATATCTTTGAGGCTAATCTCTGAGTTTAATATTGTCACTTCCTTTAGTTGTTCCTCGGCAGACATCATTGGTTCTTCATCTAAGAAATTACGCAGACACATTTTTACGTAATGACCATTACGCTTCTTTTCGCGGCTGTTGTATGCATTCTGTGCAAATCTCAATGTTTCTGATTTTGCTCTGTCAAGTTCTGACTGAGTGAATCCAAGATTGCGTGCGCGCTGCAGTTCTCCAATAAGTGCTGCAATACCTTCTTTTATATTGTTTTGCTTGCACATCATTGAACTACTAAGGGCATCTTTCGTATTTGACAAGAAGAAAGAACCATCACGTACTGATGAAGATAAGAATGGAGGATTAGATTGCTTGACAATTTCTTTCAGTCTATCGTTAAGCATCTTCATTATAATTTCAGACTTATAACTGTCCTCGTAGTTAGATTCATAATTACGTTCATTTTTAGGCGTTGCATCACGTTTCATATAGATGCTGAAATTAACCGTTGGCTGCTCTTTGTCCTTAGCAGTAAACACAATGATAGAATCGTTATTATTTACAGGATAGTATATTCGCTCAGCAGGATTTACCGGAGCAGGAATAGAGCCAAAGATAGTCTTTATTTTATTCTCAATACTATCTACGTTAATATCTCCAACAACGATGATAGCTTGAAGGTCTGGACGATACCACTTCGCATAATAGTCTCTAAGATCCTTATATTTAAAATGGTCCACAATATCCATGTTTCCAATAGGCAGACAATCTTCATATTTTGTGCCTTTATATATCACGGGAGCAGCATCTTCCATCAATCGTTGTACTGCCATTTCTGCACGTCTCGTACGCCACTCTTCATGCACAACGCCACGTTCCTTATCTATTTCAGAATCTTTGAGGAGTAATGAATAGCTCCAGTCGTGAAGAATAAGGAGGCACGAATCAACGATATTCACATTTGTTACTGGTGCAGATGATATATTGTATACTGTTTCGTCTACACTCGTATAAGCATTAAGATTTTGTCCGAACTTTATTCCAACGCTTTCGCACCATTTAACTACACCTGGCTTAATACTGTCACCAGGAAAGTTTAATGTTCCGTTAAAAGCCATGTGCTCAAGAAAATGAGCCAATCCGCGTTGTTGCTTTTCTTCAAGTATAGATCCTACACGCTGTGCGATGTAGAAGTCGGCAACATTTGGAGTTTGCGTGTTATTACGTATATAATATGTAAGTCCATTAGGAAGCTTTCCTCTACGTACATTCTTGTCTAGTGGAAGTTGCTCGGCTGCTTGCGAAAATACAGCAAAGGCTACTAGTATTCCTGCTAATAATTGTTTTCTCATAAGTTGTTATTTTAATAATGTTGGTGTTGCATCAGATTCAAAATCTTCTGTTGAATTATTGGTGTCAATGAATCTATTTCCAGATTTCTTGCGCACTACGGCTTTACTAAATCTTGTTTTATCAGCATCAATGCTTCCACAATGAGCCCATCCTGCATCAAGCGATGCCGACACAACGTTCCATTGATAAGAAGCTGCAATACTCAGATTTACGGCATCAATAATCCATGAATTAGGGAGTTTGTATCCATCTTTATTCATGGTATATGAATTCCCGTTTGATGACATCACATAACTATATTTGTAATAATAGTTACGCAAGAATGTTTCCTTGTCCGTTTCTGGCTTTGCTATAGCATAAGAATGATATCCACGATTATGAAGAGTGAAATATGTATTAGAGTAGTCATACCAATTTACAAGATTTGCTACATTTGGATTATCATCATCCGAGAATTTCGGATTAGAAGATACATCATAGAATTCAAAGTCGGCGTTACTCAAATCTATAGAGTTCGCATTAATTTCTTTATGATTCTTAGCGTTAAGTGCAAGTGTTATCTCTTGTCCCGGTTTTATAGGATGATCTTTACCGCTACCTGGAATTATGTATATAGCATCAATAGTCATAGCTTGATTCATGATATCAGGAGTATAATCAAATTTTGAGACAGTCATGAATGAAGACTCCACGAAAGCAAGTCCATCTGCATATAGAACAGAATCACTGTTATTGGCTATTTTAATATATTGGTCATTACTATATTGCTTTCCTTCAGGAGTAAGTGCGCCTGTAAAAAACATCTCTGAAATCACAAAACCATCTTGTGCATTATAGGTGTTCAAAGCTATTGTTTTGTGAGACACATCGCTGCCAGTAGATGTTTTGTTTACAATGACGTTACTTTCTGTTGCCTTTACAGATGTATTTACAATTGTTGTATCAAGATTATAAGAAATTCCTCCTCTTATGTCAAGAGTGTAGTTGCCTTCTGGAACTTCTGTTGTGTCAACATACTGTGTACCCGCTTTTCTAAAGTTTTTTGCTACATAAGTCTTTTTTGTTTGTACATTTGTTAAAGTAGCTGTTGCTCCAGTTAATGATGGCGAATTAATATTTAGCGGCATGTCTAGCGACATAGCGAACTTCACATTTTGTTCTACCTCATTTTCATTATCGTTATCTTTGCAAGATGCGAAAACAACACTTACGGCAATAAATGCCAGTATAAGTCTGAATTTTTCTTTTGTATTCATATTATTTTATTTAGAATGTTATACCTGTTGATAAATATATATTATTTCCATTATTATTATTTCCTTCAAATCTTCCACCGCTGAGTTCTATAAACATGCCATATGAATTCCAATTTGTTGGTGTGTAGTCTGCTCTCATTTTTGCTGATATAATTAAATAATTACCAGTGATGTTGGAGTATGTATATTCCATAAGGTTTATATTCGCATTATCCATAGAAGTATATGGCATCGTGATGTCTTTATTCTGGTTATGAAAGTATGCCCCAGAGAGTATACAATTCACACTGATATCTTTTTTAATATTACCTATAAACTGACCTTCGATTCGTTCATATAACTTAGAGAAAGACATCTTGCTAATTGGAAATACATAATTTGACGCGCAATCAATATATCCTATGCGCCCTGTAAAATTCCATTGTGCGCTGCCATTAAAGTTCAGTGCGCCACCTATGTAGCTATCAGTTTTATGGCTATGAAACATCGTCATATCTGCTATTACACGATACTCGCCCGAAGAAGAGTTACCAGCAACATGCTCATCTCCATCTCTTTTTTCATAATTGATTCCGGCAAAACAACTCCACCCAAATTTCTGCACGGTTTTCCAACCTACCTCACCGTTATAATTATACAAATAGAGCGTTGTTATAGGGAAAGAGTTCATATCTGGCAAAATACGCTTGTATGGAATATAATTATATTCTACCGACAGATACATTCCGTTTTTCTTTGTAGGACTGATGTTTATATCATAACATAGCCCTGTTCCTTTGTAGTATGATGATGTGTTATTACCCGAAAATCTTTGATGATACATTCCAAGTCCTAACATTTGATACTCTGGTATGACCCCGTCTTCTTTAAAAAATTCAACGCTATTTGTCTGTTTGTAGAATCTTGCTCCTAAACCAGTTCCAAGAAGATACTTTCCCAAATCATAAGAAACACCTAAGCGCATGGATAGGTCAGTTACTATACTACGGGGTCTTGGATCTTTTGTGCGATATTCGTGCTCTGCTCTAAAGTAAATAAGTTCTCCGATAGTTAGTCGTCCAACTTTAGTTGCACATCCCCCCGAGAATGTATATCGCTCATTATTTAGATTTCCACCTAGTGTATCGCCCATAATATATGGATAGAGGGTGCTGAAATCTGCAGTAGAATTCCATTTAATATCTTTCTTGCTTCCACTTCTATACGAAGCACTTCCCCATACCGTTGTTGTATTGTTTAATTTAATATAAGAATTAATATTTATACCAGCATAATTATGTCCATCTCCCAATTCATATAGTATAGGGCGAGTTAGTTTCTCATAATCTGTATATACTCGTAATTCAGAATATTGTTTATCGTAGGCATTATTCATAAATGCTGGATTATTCTTTTGCAAGGAAAGTACATCACCGAATATAGAATTATGCTCATTGATAGCTGTTACCGTATCCTCAACGCTTCCACGAACTATCGTGCAAATGCTAAGCATTAATAATGATAATATGAACCTTGTTTTTTTCATATTTACATGAATATTATATTAACAGAAGCTTTTGCAGGATGATCAAGAAATTCACTATAACTTGAAGCCGCTCTAAAGCTTTTTGTGTGTTTTATATTCTGTTTGTCATGATATAATACGGTACCATTCACATTGATAGAATAACTTCCACGCATAACATCAATTAATGTTGATGTACCATTAAACTCCGATGAAGAGTAAGACTGCTTGTTGTTAAGATTCACAACGGTTACAGTGCCCTGCATCTTTTCAACATTAATGCTGTCGGGAACACGAACAGTGATATTTGCGGAGGTTGTGTAGTCATCATTATCATCATGGCAGGCAGACAATATATTCAATAGAAATAAAGTCACAACCAATATGCCGAGTATGTTTTTTTTCATAGACCTATATTTTTACATTCATTTCAAGTCCAAAATATGGAGTTACGTGGCGCCTTATCGTATAATTATTGCGCACATAATCAGGATTGTAATCCAGCAATTTGTTTACAAATAAAGCAATCGTCAACTTGTCGTTAAGCAATTTCTTTGTTGCTTTAAAATTCACATTCATACAAAATGGCACAGTCTGTCTGTCATATAAAGATGAATTATATGAACGCACCAGATACTGAAGATAAGTGTCATTTTTATCTTCTTCTGTGAAATCATGAATAACTCCATATTTATCCATGTATTGTGTAGGTACATTTTCTTTTTCTTTATTCTGCGATGCTGTCATCCATACGCATTGAGCCGAGATGGAGAATATTAGTTTAAGTTTTGGTATATCACTATCAAATGTAAAATTAGTATTGACCATTTCTCTAATATATCCATCGTCATCTTTATATATTCCGGCATATTGAAAGCTTTCTCCACCAATAAGTTTTGAAGGCATTTCCACTATAGATTGCGAATTACTATATTCAGTTTTAAACCATGCTCCATTTATCGTAAGACGTGTGTTTACGATAGGAAATCTTATCGTAGAGAATGTGTATTCAATGCCTTTTTTGTATGTGCGACTACCATTCGTTGTGGTAGTATAGCTGTGTAGCTCATTCTGCATTGTGTAAGGCAATGTTGCAACATCAGGTGGTGATGTTATTGTATTAGCATCTATGCCTGAAGCATCATAATTCTTGAAACTATATGAATTGTATATCGCTGTAGAACGGAATCCAGAATTCATGTCTTCTCTAAAATAAGTAACCGATAGTCTATTTCCTCCAAGATTAAAATCTCCTCTCAGTTCCCATTTCTTATTTCGTGCTGCGCGTATATTGTAGTTCGTTTGATCCTTTACATAAGTCTGTAAATATATTCTGCGATAGTCTCTGTTAGGATGATAATAATTGAGTTCAATCAAATCCATATATACAGGTTCAGGATACATATAATCCATAGTAGGCATCTTTGTATGCTCACCATATCCTCCTGCAATCTGAATAGTTAAAGCCTTGCCTAGAAACTTAATAGATGGGAATGTCCATCCTAGATTTATTCTTGGGTCTATGTAGTACTTATTATGAAGTGCATATTTATCTGATAGATTTAACATAGTGCTTAATCTTACTCCTGCTTGAATATCAAGCTTATTTCTGCCGATAGATAAACCAATATTCTCTTCTGCATATTCTGATAGTATATGTGATGCTGGAACTGCTGAATATTTACGTGGACGAACAGATAATCCTGGATAAAGAGGATTTAACTGATTGAATATTTGCCCATCACCATAGTTTTTGTCTAACTGCCAGTCTGCGCCTAATTTTAATTCATTAGATGCACCATTTAACGGAAACGCTAAAGATGTGTTTACCTTTGCATATAAACTAAAAGGTTGCCCGTCTACTTTTTGATTAGCAGTATATGTGTATGGATAAATTAATACGGCATCATGCTCTCCGTCTGTGGTTGTTGTTGCAGCAGGAGTCTCTCTGTTCAGTTGCACCAGTCTTGTACGGTCTAAAAGATCTTTTTCATAAGAAACAGACATAAGCGCTGAAACTGATTTAAAGATAGATTTCTTATTAAGATTAATGTAATCTACCGATGCATTCAATGAATAGCGATTATACTTTGATGCATATTTGTCAACACCTCCATAATTTAATTCAGGATCCACTTTGTCATCATCAAAAGAGCCGCCATAATCCAGATTCAAACTAGCTGTAACTTTCCTTCTGTCTGATATCCATTCTTTGTTTAATCGTGCAGAAATTGTGATACGACTATATGTCTCTAGGATATTTCTGGGATCTGATTTACTATTTAAATAATCAGCACTTAAATTTAGCGACATACGGCTAGGATTCCACGTAAAGCTTTTTGACAAATAAAATAATTTACTATCCATATCAGCCTTAAAACGAGCAGATATATCATTGCCGCCTTTACGCCTGTTAATCTTAACCAAACCACTTGTTAAGTCGCCGTATTCCACAGATGGTATTCCTCTTACTATCTCTACATTCTGAATATCATCTGTAGATATTGCACGCATATCAACTCCTGAATTTGTGAAATCGCGTGAGGTTGTTTGGGTATCCCAGGCTCCGTTCATAAACTGCATATTTGCATTTGTACTTATTGGAGCGCCGTCAATAACAAATGATGTTCCTAAAGATGATGTTGAATAGTCACTGCTTGATATTGGTACTTCACGCAAAGAAATTACATTCGGGGCGTTTAACGCTGGATCTTTTGCCATTCCTCCCGGCAAAAGTTCAAGTATGTCTGCAAAACTTGATGGCTGAAGATGTTCCATAGCATACTTCGCTATCTTTGACGAACTTGTTATTCCATGAGATTCTGTTGCCGTTACAACAACATCATTTATTGTTGTTTCTGATGGAGAGAGTTTATATATATTGCCATTTCCAAGTAAGCTATGCTGTTTCTTATATCCAATATATGTTATCTCAATTCCATCTTTCATAAGCTCTCTTTTCGGAATGATAGATACATATCCGTTAATATCGCTAACTGATGAAATATTCTTATCAGCGCCCATTCTCATAACTGCGCCAACAAGAGGTTCTCCTGTTATTCCGTCAACAATCCTACATTTATATATGTTCTGAGCTTTTAAGCCATCAGCAAAAACAATAAAAAGGAAAGAATATATTAATATCCAAAACTTCATCTAATTTATTTTTTTGCAAAGGTAGACTGATTGAAAAATATTTGCAATACCTAAAAATAATGATTTGAGGATACTATATAACTTTTGATAAAACAAGCCAATAAATAAGATGTTTAAATGATAATACCATTACAATCGTGATATATCATGAAACTGCTATCAACTTTTCATAATATATAAAAGTAATGAGGGGGAATATACATATTAGAAATATAAAGGAGACTTTCCTTATACTAGGTAGACATTATAATGTATGGCTGTAGGATAAGTTATTTAAAATCTTTCGCTTATCCTACGTGTTATTTTCCAATTATAGCATTGCTATATACAAAAGCTTGATAAGTGTTTGCACAGACTTTATTTTATTTTTACGAATTCTATTCTGAATCTGGTAATGCCGTCTGCATAAGTTTTTAGTGAGAAATGGCAGTTATGCTTGTTAAGTACTTCGCGTATGAATATAAGTCCTATGCCCTGGCCATTCGGCTTTGTAGAAAAGAATGGACTGAAAAGTTTCTTCTGTGTATCATCTGATATGCCCTCACCCGTATCTGCAATCTCAAGTATAGTTGGTGATGATGAAGTTTTACAATAGATATCACCTTTTTGTCCGATGCTCTCTGTTGCATTCTTTATTATGTTGACTATAACTTGCTCTATTAGTTCTGAGTCTACACTTATAAGTACCTGTCCATCTGCAAAATCCTTGTGTATGCGTATGTTGTTGTCCGCACACTTTGTCTCCATGGTCTGAATGCAGTTATCTGCCAACTGATTAAGGTCATTAACCATAAGTTGAGGCTGTGGAATCTTAACAACATCGGCAAATCGCGTTATAAAATTGCTCATAGAGTAGCAACGCTCAATACAGGCAGACATCACATCACGTATGTCGGTAGAGTCGGGCGTATCTTTTAGCATATCGCACAGTGAGTCTAGAGTTGATGTAACACCAGCGGTAGTGTTGTTTACCTCGTGCGCAATCATACGTATCACTTTTTCGTATGCTTTCTTCTCTGCATCCATAACCTCTTCGGTTAGACTTTCTATAAGGTAGAAAGGATGTGCATAACCTCTATCTATAAATGATAAACGGCTACAACGGTATATATGCGAGTCGTTCAACTGGAATGTGCTTGATGAGTCTTTACCTAAAGATGATAAATTATCGGATAGCGGACTGCCTATTTCGTTTATTTTCTTTCCTTTGGTTGCTATTAATGATATTTCCAAAAATTTCTCCGCAGCAGGGTTCATTGATGATAAATGTCCATCGAAGTCGAGAATAACAACACCAAGCGGTGAGGCATTAATAAGTAAATCTAGAAACTGGTTGGTTTCTCTAACATGCAGCCGCTCATCTTTAAGTTGGGTAATCATACGATTAAATACATCAACAATACGGTCGGCATCTTTTTGATTTACATGACGTAGTCGGCTACTGAAGTCTTGTTCCTTAAGCAATTCTACACCATTGCCAATTACTCGAATAGGATTGATAACTTTGCGGTAGAAGAAAAACATATAGGCTATTATAATAGCAACAAGTAACTCTGTTGAGTAGAACAGGAACTTTTGAGGAACAAAAGTTTGCACTATCAGCAATATAATTGTTGCGCACAACAAGATTATGAGTATTATGAACCAGCCTCGCAGTCTCATTTCTTATAGTTTATATCATATTTTTCTAGTCTTCTGTATAGTGCCGCTCTGCTTAGTCCAAGGTCGAGTGCCACATGACATAGATTATTATTATGCTTCTTAAGAGATAAAATTATGGTACGTTTCTCAATATCATCAAGCGTAAGTCCATCGTTGTTAATAGCAGTATTAGTCTCTGGACGAATATTTATTTGTGGTTTAAAGTCATCAGCAGTAAGTATTTTCTTAGAGCAGATGATAATAGTACGTTCCACAAGATTTTTAAGTTCACGTATATTGCCACTGTATGGAAGTCGTGTTAGTAGGTTCATGGCATCTTGTGAAAATTCTACTTGTGGTATATTATTAACCTCGCATTGTTTGTGAGCGAAATGCTTTGCTAATAGCGGAATGTCTTCGCGTCTATCTCTTAGCGCTGGTAGATGTACTGTGATTAGATTGATACGGTAGAATAGATCTTCTCTAAAAGAATGCTCGGCTATACGCTTAGCAAGATTAGCATTTGTGGCAGATACCACACGTACATCTACCTTATGAGCATGAGAGTCGCCTAGAGGCTCAAAAGTCTGGTCTTGCAGTACACGCAACAGTTTTACCTGACTGCCTATATCCAAGTCGCCAATCTCATCCAAGAATATCGTACCTTTGTCAGCCAACTCGAAGCGTCCAATACGGTCGTTTGATGCATCCGTGAAGGCTCCTTTTTTGTGACCGAACATTTCACTCTCAAAAAGCGATTGAGATATTCCACCGAGATTAACTTTTACAAAGTTATTGTCCTTACGCATACTGTTGCGGTGCAGAGCTTCAGCGATAAGTTCCTTTCCAGTTCCACTTTCACCAGTAATAAGCACAGAAGCATTAGTCTTAGCTACGCGTTTCACCACATCAAGAACCTTGTTTAATTCATCGCTGTTTCCTATTATAAACGAACGGTCAAAGCCATCATCTTCTTTATTTGGACCATCAATGCTTTGAGAGCATTCCTTATCAGATTTATCATCTATAGAATTTAACTCTAAAGCTGTCTCTATACGTTGAAGAAGAGATGCGTTGTTCCATGGTTTAGTTATAAAATCAAAAGCACCAGCACGCATGCCCTTTACAGCCAGATCAATGCTTCCCCATGCTGTCATAAGTATTATAGGCACTTCCTTTCTGAATAACTTAACCTGTTTTAGTAAAGTTATCCCTTCATCTCCTGAAGTGGAGAGCGAAAAGTTCATATCCATCAATATCAGTTGAGGTGCAGTATCACGAATTGTGACCATAGCCTCTTTAGGAGAGGATACAGCCACAACTTCATAACCAGCACGTTTCAACATGAATGATAGTGAAGCGCGTATAGAAATATCGTCATCTATAATTAGAATCATATTGCAAATATACATTTTTTCTTCAGAAACTCATAAATAATATGATTACTTCTATTTATAATAATATATTATTGATTTTTGTAAGGTGATTCCCAGAAGTGTTGATCATCTGTTGTAACTATTGAGTTATTATTGCTATCATCTGGTTGGTATCCTTGTGGGCATAGATCCACAAAATAATGATTTAATTTGTATTCAGGGATATCGGTAGTTCCTTTGATATAGGTTTCCGTATTGAATCCTGTATTATTGATGCATTCTATATGATACAGGTTCTTTGTCATATAATTATCCAGATAATCCTCTTTTGTTTGTTTGCTTTTGTGATTCCAGTTTGCATCGTCATTCAATACTAGAGGAAGGCTCATGCGGAGACGCTCACGGACTTCTTGAATGGAGAGCAGCATTCCCTTACCATCTGTTATGTAGGCTGCAAACGTAGGGTCCATCCATATCCATTTATTTAGTGTGCATGAGTATACCACATTGATAACATGGCAGTCATTAATCATTACCTTTGGCAAGCAAGTGACATAGCGAGCCTTGAATCCCATGGCAAGGTAACATTCGTTAAGAATTTGCGCCATCATTCGGCAGTTAACTCCTCTTTTCTCTTTCTGACAGAGTCTGATCATATCAATAGCGTTTTTACTCTTCGGATTACGCGAAATCCCGTCATGAGGTACAATGTCGTGTACCCAGTACATAATATTTTTAATTTTGGATATTTCATTGCCACAGCCTGCTATACTATCAAGGTTGAAAGTTGTTCGTAATCTGACAAGATTCGTATCGTTTGGGTTGGCATAATAGAATTGATATCCTTTTTTATCTGCTGTATATGACTGTGATGCTTTCAAAATTCTTTCATAATCAGTTTTCTCGGCTAGACGGAGTAGGGATCTTTTAAATCTTTTATCTTTATGCAGGGATATCAGATCTGAGTTCTTTTTTACCAAATTATAGTCTTGTTCTCCGTAGTCGGCTGATTTCTCAAAATCTGCAAGTGCCTTTTTCTTATTGCCAGAGCGTGCATTATAACAAGTGGAGTTGTAATATAAAGTTTTTACATAGTCATATTTCTTTTGCAGTGGGGTGGATAGCTTCTCATATTTTGCTAAAAAATTGTTATATAACTTGGACAGAGCTATATAATCTTTCTTATTCGGTTTCTCCAACTCATCCATTCTAATACTAAAAGTATTGAAGTCTTTTTCAAATTGTGTACAAACTATGCTATCCTGACTTGTCGTTTGTGCATTGATGTTGTAAGAGTGTATTGTTGACAGAATTGTCACAATAGCAATCAAAAAGTCTCTCTTTTTTAATTTCATGCTTAATTTTGTTTTATATAATAGTATAACGTTTTATTTCTTTATTATATTATCAAAGTCGGCATCAATATTTGTATTCTTTGCAAAATCCCACAGCGTAAGACTGCGTAATTGATAGTAATAATACCAATAGTAAAAAAGTTGGCAGATATCTTTCTGTCGTGCATCATCTTTATTTACTTGAGCATCATTTAAGTCCAGGGTGTTAATTTTACCAATCATAAAAGTTTCAATACTAGTTCTGTACCTGCGTTGAGCAATACTGTCAGCCTCAGTGGCAAGTTTAAGTTGCTTGTTCTGGTTATTGAAATGCTCAACCAATAAGAATATGTCTTGATTGAAAGTTTGTTGCTCTTGTCTCAGTTTACTTTCAGTTATTTCGCGATTGCTTTCTGCTACTTTTACTTCTCCACGACGCTTGCCCCAGTCAAGTATTGGAATACTGAATCCTATACTTACAATTGTATTATTCATAAGATTGTCATAAGCATATCTTATTCTATCATTTGAAATGCCACTATAGCCAAGGGATGCTGTGAGCTTTATACTTCTTAAGTTTCCCTTTGCAGTCGCTACAGCATAGTCAGACTCTAATTGTCGGCGTCGAATGTTTAGCGCAAACGAATTATTCTCTAGCGCCTTGTCTAGCACATCAGCATAACGAATAGAGATAGCTGGCAAATTTTCGGGTATAACCAAGTCAATTGTTGTGCTATCGCTTATATTCAGGAATGTTTTGAGCTGAAACATATTACTGTTAAGAGAACTCTCATTGTCAGTAAGTGTACTTTGTGCATTGATGGCTGATAATTTTAATCTGAGCAAATCACTCTCACTAACTTGCCCCATCTTTTTTCTTTCATCAGCGATATCATATAGGCGTTTCGCATTCTGCAAGTTTTGCTTTGCTATGTTCACATTTTCACGTGCGAGTAGCAGATTGAAGAAGTATTGTATTGTCTTCATCGTAACCGTTTCTGTTGCAGTTACAAAAGCAGCTTTAGCCTCACGATATTTAATAGGTTCTATACGACGTTTCCATTTAGTGTTGTTAACACCGAAAATAGGTTGGTTAAGAGTAAGGCTGATGGGGACGGACATGAAATTTTTCATGCCGTCCGCCTTTATATAGTCTAAAGAGGTGGAGAGAGAGAGTTGACCACCCGTCAGCCAAATATTTTGATTAACATTAAGAGCACCATTCATGCCAAACCAGTTGTTTCGTATGAATTTATATGATCCATCGTCTTGTTGATACGAACTGTAGCTCTTATTGAATTGTGGTACTGTTCCATTGAATGATAGTTCTGGGAGCAAGTCGGCCTGATATGTGCGGAATGCCCAATATGCCGATTTTAATTCACCACGTGCTACCACTGCATCAACACTCTTCGTGCGAGCCAAATCTATCGCTTCAGGAAGAGTTAACTTTATGCTATTGTCTGCAGCCTTTGCACATGCATGCATTAGAAAAAATGAAATTAGAAATATAATTTTTTTCATATCATAAATACTTATTCTATTCTTCGTGTAAAGCTTCTGCTGGAAGTATATGCATTGCTTTTTTAGAGGGAATCCATATGCCAATAAAAGTTATCACAGTCATTAAAATAAATGTTATTAATAATGTCGCTATAAGTCTGAATACAGTAGCATCTGCATGTATTGTTACTGTCAAATCTGCGTTCCATATATTTACGCTGATAATAGCTGCAGGCAAAGCTGCAATTGCTAATAACAAAATACCTTCAGTTAGAAAATGAACAGCTATTTGCTTTCTACTGCTTCCCATGGCCATTCTTATGGCTATTTCTCCACGGCGACTATTCGTGCGAAACCAGAATGTTCCTAGTAATCCTAAAAATACATTGAATGCGAAAAATGACATCATCAACACAGTATTGTTTACTTCTTGCGTAACTCCTTGACTTGCATCGTCTAATTGTTTGTAGTATTTCATACTTTGGATATCAAAAATATAAAATGGTGCAATATGTATTTTTGCAGACATAGTCTTAATGAAACTGTTTGCGAATTCATTATTGTCCGCCTCTGCTTTAACTCGAATATAAATTGATGGTATTTCCTGTGATTTGTAAACAAATTCTGGATATGGTGTCATAATATATGGTTCATACCTGTTGTAGTCTGAATTCTTTTGTGGGGCACTTACTGCTATGACTTTATAGTGTAAGTTAGGCGAATAATAATCTGAGAATTTCTTCCCTAAAACATTTGTCGTACCCCATAAACTATCAGCTAATTCAGCGCTAACGATAGCTGGGTTTACATTGTTTATAGCATTCCAGTCTTTATCTTCTAGGTTTTTATGTATACTATGTAACATTGGAATGCGGAAAGTCTTAATGTACTCAGCATCCACATAACGTATATTAGCTCCAAAAATATTTGTGGTGTCACCATCAATGTGATAACCTTGGAACATTGTATTGTTAGAATAAGCATCTGTTCCAAATGATGTACATACAGATTCAACACCTGGAAATTGTTTAAAATTTTTTATTACTTCAGATAAAGGATGCCACCAGAAGCGAGATAAACTATCGGCATCTTGCATTTTAATAAATTGATCATCTCTACAATTTACAGTTACTTTATATACATGTTCTTGGTTATATCCTTTTGGCTGAATTCTTGCAGAGAAAAGACCAAAAAGTACATCTACGCAAAACCATAATAAGACAAATACAATTATAAGTTCAGCAAACAACCAACTGTTAGTTCGACGTTGATTCCATATTTGTGTTAATATATTTTTTATCATAACTTATTCTCCTCTTAAGGTGGAAATTATATTGCGACGTGTTGCCATCCAAACGGGAATGAAAACACTTATGAAGTTGAATAGAATAGCAATTCCAACTACCCAAAGAAATATTGTTGGCCTTAGTATCATAGATGTTGATATCTTGCAATCAGCATAATTCAGTAGAGATGTTTCAGAGAAGAGTAACCAACCTTTTACGATGAATAACATTAAATATGATAAGATTACACCTAGTATAGAACCAATAAAAGTTAATATAAAATTTTCATTTATAAATCTCATAATTAGTTGCCAACGTCTAGCTCCATAACACCGTCTGATGGCTAGTTCGCTCATCTGATGATGCATTTGACTCGATACCAATCCACTTATATTTATAGCAGGGACTACTAATAACATAAGTCCGATTAAGAATAATATAGCTGTGGTATTAGCATGACCTTTGAAAAATTGGTATTTTGTAATTGGACACATATCTTTTAACTCAAATGTGTAATCATTGAGTGTTGCATTGTAGCGCTTAAGAGATATTTGTAATTGCTTATTTAATTCTGAAGTACTAACCCCTGGAGCGCATAGAGCCATAGCTGTTATATTTCCATATAGAGGATCTGAGGCTTTTATTGTAGGATCAAATGGCATCCATAATTCAGAATATGCAAAATTGAAGAATGAGCTAACGTTATTTACGACGCCGGTAACTTTCATTGGTGTAAAATCACAGAAGAAGGTCTTTCCTATAGCTTTTTCTGCACTTCCATAGAATTCTCTTGCTATATGTTCATTTATAACGACAACATTAGCTCTTGCTTCGAAATCACCTTTGTTGAATGGTTTGCCTGCCAAAAACTTTAAGTTATACATTTGCCAGAACGCGGGATCTACATATTTGCAGAAATGACTTTCACCTTTATCCTTGTTAATTCCACAATACAACTTTGTTCCCTTACGTTGGTAACTTATAATAGATGCACCTTTGACATTGTTGAATATTATTTTAGCGGTGCGATAACTCATACCGGTATTTGCATTGCTGTGATTTTTTTTCATATAAGAATATCCCTCACCCGAAAAGACCATTTTGCTTCGATTATTTTCTGGGGTTATGTCTCCGATATGTATATCATAGTTTATCACAACAAGCATTGCAAAAGCTATACTCACAGCAGTACCTAAGATAGACAATATGCTGAAGAACGGCTGTTGCCTGATCTGGTTTATTGCTTGCTTAATGATTGTCTTCATAAAATATTTTATTTTTATTCTATTGAATTTGGCGTCCGTCAAAAAATCTAACAGTCCTGCTTGTTAGTTTTGCTTGGTCTTCGTTATGAGTTACCATAACAATTGTTCTGCCATCTTCCTTATTCAATTTGTGGAGCAGTTCCATCACTTCAGCACCCATCTTAGAATCCAAATTACCAGTAGGCTCATCGGCTAATATGATATCAGGATTACCTATGATAGCACGTGCTATGGCTACACGCTGACACTGACCACCACTAAGTTGGGTAGGGAAGTGGCGCATGCGATGTGTTAATCCTACTTTCTCCAATACTTCTTCTGCTTTTTGTCGGCGTTCCTTAGCACTTACGTTGCGGTATAAAAGTGGCATTTCAACATTATCAAGTACATTGAGTGAATTGATAAGGTGGAATGACTGGAATACAAAACCTAGTTTCTGATTGCGGAAAGCAGCCAGCGCTTTATCTTTCATGCCGTCTGTCTGTATACCTTCTATCTCGATAGATCCGCTTGTAGGTAAATCTAGCAATCCAATGATATTGAGTAGGGTAGACTTGCCACAACCTGATGGTCCCATTATAGAAAGGAACTCACCTTTCTCTACTTCAAGATTAACGTTCTCAAGCGCTACTGTTTCAATCTCGTCAGTACGGTAGATTTTATTAATACCTTTTAATGTAATCATAATTGTTATTTTTATTATTTATATTTATTCTTCTTTCAAAGCATCTGCCGGCAGTGCTTTTGTTGCCCTTCTTACTGGTATATATGTTCCTAGTAATGATATGAATATCATAATTATATATGTTATAGCAGATACAACTGCAAACATCTTTACAGGATGGAAACTTAGATATGGATAATTTAGATTCAAAGGATCTGTCTTAAAGAAATCTTGGATATAAGCTATATTCAGCATTAAGATGATTGAAACTATAAATGCTATTGTAACAATGATTAATGCTTCTGTAACAAACTGGGTTGTTATCCTATTCATACTACATCCTATCGCTTTCATTACTCCAATCTCTCCACGTCGGTTATTACAGCGAATCCAGAATGTACCAACCATTCCAAGGAATACACAAATAAGAAAGAATCCTGACATCATTATTTGTAGTCTATACTGATTGTTGATACCGTCATTCTCCATAAAATCTTTTTTAATGTTTTTCATACTGATTAACGACAGATTAATGAAGTTTCCAACTTCAAATTTTGGAGCAATGTGATGTTTGAATTTTTCTGCAAATTTTATAGCATCTGTTCCTTCTTTTAATCTAAAACAAATTATAGCATTTGTATATCCACAGTCTTTTAAAGTTTGATCACATAAAGTTAAGCCTGCAAATGGAGTAGTATGGGTTCTTGTATTTACATCCTTGAAGACACCTGCTACTTTTAATATTGTTGCCTCACCTTCAAAATGTAGACCTTTGCCAATAACATTTGTTGTGCCAAAAATATCTTTAGCTAATTGTTCTGATATATATACAGCTTGCTTTGTTGATATTTTGTTATTGTATTGCATCGTCTTGCCTGTTATGGCATCTTTGAATTTGTATGCCTTCATTAGATCGCCTCCTGCTTCATGACACATTCCATATATTTGTGTCGTGTGGTGTGCTGTATCACAAGATATACTGTTGCCTCTGTAATTAGTACTGTTTGGTACAGAAAACCAACCATTTGCTACTCCATAGGATTCTACTTCAGGGCATTGCTTGATAGCGTTGACTGCACGCATAAAAATATCGTGGTTTATGGTGTCATTATCAGTCTTTGCATCGTAGTGTTCACTGCTCTTGTCGTACATGCTAAACTGTGAACAATATAATCTGGAATCCTCATATCCTTCATTTACCATACCCGTACTTACAATATCAACTAGAGGATTGATAGATTTCCACAGAAAAATCCTACTAGTATAAGCTCTATCATTATCCAAGCATTCTGTTTACGCTGATTCCAAATTGTTTTGAATATTATTTTTATCATGATGATTTATCTTTTTGTGTTAAGAGAATAAATGATATTATGTCTCAACGATAGAGAGGCTGGTATAACTGCTGATAAAAGATTTAATATCATACAAGTAACTATTGCGATGCCAATAATTATTGGATTGAATAGCATGTTGAATGTAATGTGGGTATTTATCGCCCCTCCACCACTAAAGAGATTTAATATCCAGTCACTCGAAATTAAGACAACAAGATATGATAATACCAACCCTGCGACAGCACCAATTGCCGTAAGAGCAAGATTTTCACAAACTACCTGTAATATGAGTGACTTCTTTCTGGCTCCAAATGTCTTCCTTATTCCCATTTCGCATAGTCTATTTTCCATGCGGCTTGATATTAGTCCGCATAGATTTAAAGCAGGAACAAACAATAAGGCAAACATCATAATAAGAAAGTCGGTAATTATCTCATTAATATTCGGACCCTCGTTACTCCAGTTTCTGAAAGTACTTTGCCAATACTCATCAGGTTGATTCATAATATTAACTTTGAAGTTCTTATTTGTGTAGTTTAAACGCTTAAAATACGACAGTATTTCACTTCTTACTGCATCCTTTGTGCTATTCTCACTTATGGTCATAAAACAAGAATAATTTCCTAGCAGGTTATCCTCGTCAGATGCCTTCATTGCGTCCTTTTGTATTGTAGTCCATACTTCTGAATATGTTGCGCTCATTGCTGCCGAAACATCTTCTACAACTCCACTTATTTTATATCTGTCTCCATTTATAGTTAGTTCTCTTCCTGCTACATTCGTAGATCCATAAACGGCCTTTGCTGTCGATTCACATATTATAGCACATCTATTATTTGCCTCTATGTCTGCTTCGGTATATGGTTTACCACTAATGAAGTTGAAAGTGAAGACTTTCCAAAATCCACCATTCGTATGTGTCAGATCTATAGATATGTTGTCTTTGCCTTTTGGCATATTGATGACATACCCTGAACCTGAATTTGAATATCTTCCTTCAATAGCAATATCTTTTACGCCTTTTATATTTCCAAGTACTTTGCTACATAGTGAGTAAGATAGATTTCCGCTATTATTAGAATTTTGATCTTCTATTTTATCAATGCATTTAAATACCAATGTGTTATTCCTGTTGTTTTCAGGATATATTGGAGCAAACTTTATGTAATATATGATGAATACAATCATGATTAATGCTACAGATAACCCTGTACCCATTATATATATAAAAGAGTATAATTTGTTTTGTTTAATCAGCGTCAATGCCTGACGAATATATATTTTTATCATATTATATGAATGTTAGTTCTTAAGCTTTAACTTGTTCTTATCTTTGTAGTCATTCATGTCACTTACTACTACTTTGTCGCCAGGTTTTAATCCACTTAAAACTTCAACATAATCAAATCCAGCTTCGCCCAATGTTACCTTGCGTTTCACTATCTCCCCATTGCTGTTGGCAACAAACAGACTATAGGTACCGGGACCAGTGTAGTATGCACTATTGGCTATTCTCATAACATCACTCTTAACGGAGTTGATAACATAGATATCGGTATTCAGACCAGAGCGAAGAACACTGTTGTGGTCATCTTTTAGTTGGACAGTAAAGTTGATAACTCCATTCTTTGATAGAGGAGTTACACTACTTATGGTTCCATTAATAGTCTTACCGCCAATTTTGACAATAGCTTTTCCACCAACAGATATTTTATCACCATAAGAATCGGCAATTTCTCCTGTTATCTTGAAATGGCTTAGATCAGAAACTACAGCCACTTGTTCTCCTTGGGTTATTTGTGATCCTATCTGATTGTTTATGTATGTCAAAATAGCTTTGCGTGGCGCACGTATCTTCGCATCTTCAAGCGTACGCTTTATCTCTCCGAGCGACTTTATAAACATATCCAAATCAAGTTTTTGAACTTTATATTCTGCTGCACTCGAAAGACGCTCGTTTATTAATTGCTTCTTTTGTTGTTCCAGTTCAATGCGTGCAACATTATAGTTCATCTCCGTCTGGTGTACGTTGTCTCTTGTACTAGCTCCAATACTGTCAAGGTATCTTTCACTGTGCATTTCTACTTTCATTCTATTTAACTTCATTTGTGCTACACGAATCTGCATAGCCAAATCAGTAAGTTTTGTATTTTGGTCTACTTTTAATTGCTGTAATTTAGAAATTCTCATTTGCTCATCATCCTGACCTTTCTTATAATCGGTTTCGGCTGATTGTAAGTCAAGCTTTAGAATAGGTGTTCCTGCATCAACTGCGTCTCCACTCTTTTTATAGGTTTCTATAATTCTTGAATTTATTGGAGAGTTTATAATCTCTTCAAAGATAGGAACAACTTTTCCACTTGCGTTAACACTGACCTCAATAGTACCACGGTCTACGGTTGAGAAAGTCAAATCAGCACGGTTTACACTTTGTCCGAGCCATTTTTCTACACCGATGAAGCAAGTAAAAATGATAAGTACAATTGCTGCCGCACGAATGATTCTTTTCTTTCGACGCTTTTTGATTTCTTCTTTTGGTATTTCTCTATCCATAGTTTTATATTATTTACTGCCTATTTATAAGCAATGGCTGTGCCACAAACGTAACTTGTTGATTATTAGCGAATTCCTAAAAATGCATAGTGTCCGATAATGAACACTTCGTTCATTATCGGACACTAATAGCATCGTATAACTTGTGAAAGTTGACTTAATGGATAGTATTACATAGTTTCCAAATCTTTTACCTAAGTAATTACTCTCTTGAAAACGAAAGATCTAGTAATATAAAATTTAATAATATAAGTTTCCTTTGGTTTTGAGACACAATAAAAAAAACTTTTTTTTGATTTTCTAATGCCGTTTCCTACATGATTTTGCCAAACGTATTGTTATACAATACGTTAGCTAATGTAGGAGAGTCCGTTGTTATACATTTTAGGGAGTGATTAGGCCCTAATCACTCTGTTGTCCTACATGCTTTACCGAGTGATAAGGGCCTTATTACTCAAAGGCGCACCGAAAAAGGTGATTTTATTTTTGCTGCACTTCATACATCTTGACTATAATAGGAGTTGATCATAAACATTCATAGTTGTATTTACTGAATCACGATTCATTTTTTAAAGCTGATACTGATTATTATTATCGTTTTTGAAATCCCTTACGGAAAAGGTTGACATATCGAAATGTTTTATAAATCAGTTTGGTTTCCAAATTTCATTTACAAAGAGAAATGAGATTCCTATATTCACAATTCCATGAAAGACATCATGGTGATTTGTTTACTGAAGAAAACATGACCTAATGGTCCAACCTAAAAAGCGACTTTCGTATTGCGATTAGGGCAAAATCCACCGTTTTAAGTACAAAAACGTGCTTATAATGTAGGAATCATGTAGGAAAGATGTAGGATAAGGCACTAATATACATGGGATAAATTGTTGACTAATAGTTATTTAAGTCAAAAATGTAGGTAATGTAGGTTATTTTTCTTTTTTCTGGGTTTGTTGTCAATTTCTGGAGGATATTCTCCACTAAATTGACAAATATTTTTGATGTTTTAGACTCCTAAAAGATTTACATACATATCTTTTTTGATTAAAAAATACCCTTTGATTATCACAATCAAAGGGTACAATATTTCAATTATGAAACCTAACCCGTATTAGAATTTAAATTCTTTAGGTAGAACAGGCATTGCACCATTCTGAGTACATACGAAAGCACTCACGTTTACTGCCAGCTTATGAGCTTCTTCTACTGACTTTCCACTAAGTATAGCTGCACAGAAACTTCCTGTGAACGAGTCGCCTGCACCTACTGTATCGGCAACCTCAACCTTAGGAGTTGGCTGATAAGAAACCTTACCTGGAGTAAAAACATAACTACCATTCACACCACAAGTCAGGACAAGTATATCAAGATTATATTTGCCTAGTATTAAGAAGCACTTATTTTCAATATCTAGACCAGGATAGCCAAACATACGACCAATTATTACAAGTTCCTCATCATTGATTTTAAGCATATTGCAACGTTTCAGTGATTCCTGAATAACCTCCTTTGCATAGAACTGCTGACGCAGGTTGATATCAAAGATTTTTATACAATCAGCAGGTGTTACATCGAGAAACTTATGGATGGTCTCACGGCTAACCACATTTCGTTGGGCTAATGAACCAAAACATACAGCACGAGCATTGCGAGCAATATTTTCAATAGACTTTGTGAAAGGAATATTATCCCAGGCAACGTTCTCCTTAATATCATACGTTGGAACACCATCTGTATCAAGTTCCACCTGTACCGTACCAGTAGGATAAGGCACACGAGGCATCTCATACTTCAGATCTTTTTCCTCCAACTGTTTAATAGTCTCTTCTGCCAGAGCATCCTCACCCAGAGCACTCACTGCAACAGAATTTAGTCCAAACTGACCAGCATGAAAGGCAAAGTTGGCAGGAGCGCCACCCAATTTCTTACCTTCAGGAAGCACATCCCACAGTGCTTCACCTAAACCTACAACATAGAGATTATCTTTTTCCATTTTAATGTTTTATGTTTTTAATATAAGTAAATAGATAGATTACACCAATAGCCATAACAACAACAGCGCCTACCTGACCAACAGCATCGCTGGCAAATCCCATGAGCAAAGGAAATACAGTACCTCCGAAAAGACCCATGATCATCAGTCCTGAAACTTCATTCTTCTTCTCAGGAACACTCAACAGAGCTTGTGAGAATATGATAGAAAATACGTTAGAGTTGCCATAACCCACAAGAGCCATTGCTATATACAGCACTATCTTACTTTCGCCAAAGAACATGGCCACCATCGAAACTGCCATCATGATGATAGAGATTAAGAAGAAAGTCTTCGACTTAATCACACGTAGGAAATAACTTCCTGTTAAGCAACCGATAGTGCGGAAGATAAAGTATAAAGATGTGGCAAAGGCTGCATCATTCAGCGTCATTCCAACGCGCTCCATTAAAAGTTTTGGAGCAGTGGTATTGGTACCTACATCGATTCCTACATGACACATAATACCGAGGAAACTCAGCAACACGATTGGCTTACCCAACAACTTGAGGCATTCTGAAAATGTAGAAGGTTTACCCTCAATTTTTTCTTCCTTAATAGAAGTGACACTTAATAACAACGAGGCCAGTACACCTATGATCATATAGATAGGGAACAGCACTCGCCATCCAAGTCCAAATGAAGGAATCGTTGCCATAGCACCCCACATAGCAATATATGGAGCCATAAATGATGCAATAGCTTTCACAAACTGTCCAAAGGTAAGAGTAGATGCCAGATTGCTACCACCAATCACCTCAGAAACCAATGGGTTTAGCGATGTCTGCATCAGTGCATTGCCAATTCCAAGCAATGAGAACGAGATGAGCATAATAGTGAATGTCTCACCAAAAATAGGAAGAAGCAACGAAACCATAGTCACGATGAGTGACAACAAAACAGTGTTTTTTCTACCTATCTTATTCATCAGCATACCTGTTGGTACTGAGAAAATAAGGAACCAGAAGAACACCAGTGATGGAAATATGTTAGCAGTGCTATCATTCAGTGCCAAATCCTCCTTAACATAGTTAGAGGCAATGCCCACTAAGTCGACAAATCCCATCGCAAAGAAACACAGCATAACAGGGATAATCGTTAGTTTTATATTTTTACTCATAAGTATAATTTTTGCTTTTTAGTTATTCGATTTGCAAATATAGTGCATTTCTGTTTTACATTTTATAAATGGCATACTTTATTTTGCCCTTCTTCACAATCTTATCGTATGGAGTGATAGGGAATACTAGGTTAGTCATTGCCATTTTTCCATCTACGTCAAACACTTCTATGCTACTGTTGTCGATAAATATTCTGAGCTGTTTTAGTTTACCATAAACAGGGGCTGTCGTCGTCACTGGGAAAGCTTCACTGAAGTCTACCTTACCACTTTTTGTACGGTCCATAGAGAAGGTTCGCTTACCCTCATCGTAAGCGAATACTACTTTTTCGCCTTTGTCGTTGCATAATGTGACAGATGAAGAACCTTTCAGGTTAAGCACGAGTTCACAGGCATTAGATAGTTTGCTTTGCTTCTTACCGCGCAGGGCAAGAAGTTCTTTTGATGGTACTACACCGCAATAGGTCTGCCCTTCATATTCAAAGAGGTCAAGATCGCGAGGAACTGAGTTAGCTGAGCGATATTGCATGGTAGGAGTCTGAGCAGCATACTGCCAATTGTTCATCCAAGCCATTGCAACGTGGCGACCCTCAGGAGCATTGTCAAATGTAACAGTAGCATAGTGATCCTTTCCGTAATCCATCCATTTTGTCACATCAGGGGTACTCTCACAAGTGAATTTATGACCATCAAAATCGCCTACAAAGTATTGTGTTGCGCTACCGCCGAAAGGACCACCTGGATTGATATTACAGATTAGCATCCACTTATCCTTATTTGTGCCACGCACTTTTAATTTCATCAAATCAGGACACTCCCAAACGCCATTATGATTTCCGTAACCATGACCAAACGAACTTTCGAACTTCCAATCTTTCAAATTATCTGAAGTGTAGATATTCATTTCCTGGCCAGCGGCAAGAATTAAGTTCCACTTCTTGATATCGTCGTTCCAAAACATGTGGGGATCGCGAAAATCAGGAACGTTGCTGGTGATAACAGGATTGGCAGCATATTTAGTGAAAGTTTTGCCATTATCGGTTGAAAAAGCGAGACTTTGAGTCTGACTCTCACCTGCCGATGTGTACATAGCTACAATAGCACCCTTGCCAAAGCCAGCGCTATTATTCTTATCCACAACAGCAGAGCCACTGAATATTGTTCCAAGAGCATCTGGTTCAATGGCATCTCCCTCGTATTTCCAATGAACAAGATCTTTTGAACTAGAGTGTCCCCATGTCATATTTTCCCATAGTGAACCATAAGGGTTATGCTGGAAATAGAGATGCCATGTACCATCCTTATAAAACATACCATTCGGGTCGTTCATCCAACCATAGGCAGGGGTATGGTGATACTCTGGGCGGAATTTGTCTCGATTAGCCATATCGAATGTATCAGAATACTTCATCTGCTTCCAGCAAGCCCACTCCTTGATAGCCCCCTCGTTGCGAATATTGCCATTGATATGGATGTCTAGCACTAGCTCATGATCAGCAAATTCACTCAAGTCAAGAGGTACATAGTAGTCTGCATATTCTGAAGCCAAACGAACATTGATCGTTTTCACCTGATTATTGTTGGCAAGAACCTTAATGTTACTCATTTCGGCACGATCCTCGACAGGTAACAGTAAGTAGCGATTATGCTTTGCATCTAAACGATAGAGTACGTGATTGCCCGAAAGAAACATGATTTTATCCTCTGCATGGGCAGTCGATAAGACTGCCATACAGAGGATAAATAATAGTAATCGTAAACTCTTCATAAATTTTAGTTATCAGTTGTTTGTTATTAGTATTGGCTTACTGTAAGATTTGAAATGGTGATATTTCCTCCGTAGTTGTTTATGCTCCAGCAGTTCTTAGGAATTCCATATATGCGCTGAGTATAGGAACAAACATCGTTGACATACATAGTAACAACACTGTTGTCGTTATAGATAGTAATGTTGTAAACATTGTCGGCAGGTCGAGCAAACAAATAACCGTCAATACCCTCAATAAAGCCCTTTCCATCAGCCCCTTCTTCCAAGAAGTTTACCTTACGGTTGTTCTCGTTTTCGGGATTTATAACCATAGTATAATACTTCTTTGCATCCGCTGAACGAACCAATGATATACCGAACTTATCCAAGTTGTTGCTGGTTTTAACAGTGAAAGAAATTTTATTATGAGTACCCAAACGATTAAAAAGTGCATAAGCGCTATCGCCAGAAAGCGTATAGTTGCCGTTTGAACCATTAACACCATTTTTAGCCATCACTGAAACAGTCTGTGGTTGGTTGTATTTAGCATCAATAGCATCAACCTTACCCAGTGTTAGAGTACCATCACTATGTTGGATAATCTTGTGGCAAACGAGTGCGCCACTCCAATTAGGTTCCTTTTCTCCTACATTAATATTCTTCCCCCAAACATCAGCACCTGTACGGTATGGACACCAACCCCATAGATAACGGTCGGTACCGTTAGAGGCTGTCTTTCCTGCATATAAGGCACGGCTATCAAGCACACCTTCATGACCATCCTTTGGCCAGTTTGCACCAGGATCGCCAAAGCAAGCCTTCAAACCTTCAAAGCTCTTTGCCATCATATATTTCACTTTGCGACTCCATGTAGTCTGATAGCCCTCACTGTAAACAAAGTACCACCAGTCACCCATCTTAAAGACGTCTGGACATTCACACATACGATCCCACACAGCATTGAATGAGCCATTAAACACCCAGTTCTTCATATCATTAGAAGTGAAATCCGCAAACTTTGGATCCCCCTTGCGTGTTGCAATGATCATGTGGTAGGCGCCATTATCCTCAAAGATCTGAGGGTCACGGAAATCCTGACTTGATAGATCAAAGTCAGCCCCCTTCAATGACCATGCATTATCGCGAGTCCATGTTTTGAAGTCGCTTGATGTAGCACGCATAACTACCTCTGTATTCTCGCAATTTGGGTTATGACCAGTGTAATAGATATAATACAAACCATCCAACTTGTTGTAGTAGCAACATCCTGTACCTAGTGCCGCATCCTGCTGATTGTCGCTAGTTCCTACAGATAGAGTCTCACCCAATGACTGATAGTTAGCACCATCTTTGGTTGCAACGGTCCAGATAGGGTGATAGCAGAACAACTTATTGTTGTCAAAGTCCTGCAAATAAAGAATTTTGAAATCGCCAGCTTTCTCATCATAGAAAGGCATTGGGTCACCAACGCGACCAAGAGCTGGCTTGTAATAAGTTGAATAACCAGCCTCCTCTGTAGAATTGTAGAACTCTGTTGTTTCTGCCCAATTCTTTTCAGAATCGCCTTTATATGTATCTTCGCTGCATGCTGTCACCGCTAAGGCTGACAGTGCAATTGTGAATGAATATATCATCTTTTTCATAATTTTGAATCTTTTTGAAATCTTACTTCATTAAGTAATTGAATGCATTACTAGTCATAATACCGACATTGTCGTGATAGTGAGAGGTGTAAGCAGTTGGTGACCACCAGTCGAAGCACCCAGAACCGAAGCAGATGATACCACCCTTGCCAAATGTACCATTAGTAGAAGGAGCTTCCCATACAGAGATTGCACCGTCACCACCATGACCAAGGATACGACCACCTGTGAGATTAGTCCACTTGTTGTGACCTACAGTATAGTTGCCGCCTTGATTGTCATAATCACCCCACATACCCCACTGAGAGGTACAGTTTGAAATTGTATAGCCTGCATCGGTGGTTTTAATTTCACCATCCTTCAAAATCATGTTCTTCCACAATGGATGATTAGCATCCTTCATCAGGAAGCCCCACTCATTACCTGCGCTGATCACATCACCGCCGTCGTCGTTGGCACCCCAACAGTTGTTAGCACAACGCTTGTCTTTGATAGCACCGAGTTCAGCAGCGAAGTTAACAGCAGCACGACTCAGAATGAATGCACCACCATTCTTGTAGTAGTCGGTAAGGATGTTAATCGCACCCATAGCCGTTGATGTTGCTGCACTTTCGAAGTCGCCGATAGTCTCAGACGGCTGGTTCTGCCAATGCCACCAGATAACCTTACACTTTGAAAGGTCTACATTGCCTGCCTTCAGTTCATCCCAACTGACAAACATCGAGTTCTCGATATTGGCTAGCATCCACTTACAAGCTTCTTTCTCCTCAGGAACAAGTTCGTCCATAGTAGTAGCTTTAGCAGAACCAAGGAATATTGCTTCTGGAGCCGAAACTGTCTTTATCGTAGCCACGTATGTTGCCGTTGCTGTATTATCGGTAACTGTATATGTAACTGGTTCCGTGAAGTCGGTCTGTACACCGCTGAGAGGAGTAATCTTGGCATCCTCACTGTAGATGATAGTAGGAATAGCTTTCTTGATGTCTACTGTAGCTGGTAGAAAAGCCGTTATAGTATGATCATCCTCGTTGATACTAGCTTTATAGGTGTCGTTGATGATAAATGATTTAATTTTAGCCTCATCATTCTTTACATTAACAGTCCAGTCGAGATAGAGATCGCCTTTGGTGATGTGCATCACCTTGGCACCGGTGAAGTCTACAATATCGCCCAAAGCAATGTCTGACTTTGCTCCATCAGAGATATTTAGTCCAGAAATTTTCATGGCAGACTTATCTTTGAAGTTTACGGGCACCTTGACCTTAACAGTGCGGGTCGCAGGATCAATAATGCCATCATATTTATCATTTAGTACAAATGACTTTACTGAGCAGTCGCCTGTGAGTTGTAAGTCGCTCAAATTGTCGTTGCTGCAGGCTGCAAATAGTAAGATTGTAAGAAGGTAAAATGGTAAGAACCCAATTGCCATCATTGCCTTCATATATATATTATTATGTTTCATAATTGTAATCTTTAAACTCTAAGTACTAATCTTTAAAATTACCACTTTCCAATGTTCTGAGTGTAGTGCCCGTTAGAAGAAGAATACTGTGAATGCGGAATTGGCAGAAACTCATTCTTATCGGCTGTAAACTCAGCTTCATTGAGGAATGTCACACGCTCTTTCTCCTTGGCGAAATAGTTGTTAAGAACAGTTGAGGCTTCACCCCAGCGAACGAGGTCAAAGAAACGCTCACTCTCCATAGCAAATTCCAAACGGCGCTCCATCTTAACAACCTTGACGGCTTCTTCCTTTGAATAGCTACCTGTGTAGTTCTTGCAGTAGAAGTGAATACCATACTTGTTAGGATAGTCGGCAATCATTTGTGTAGAACCAGCAGCACGAGTACGAATCTGGTTAACCAATCTTATAGCTTCGGCGGAATTTCCCAATTGAGCCTCTGCTTCTGCACGCTCTAGTATCACGTCGGCGTAACGGAAAACTATGCGGTTCATAGAGCTAGCCCAGTAAGAACCATGGATGAGATATGTACCTATGAGCGCAGGATCAACATTCTGCTTTAAGGTTACATTGTAGCCATAGAGACCACCTGAACGACTCCATGCTGATGACTGATCCATGATGAATTTCTTGTTGAACATATATGGAAGCCCAGTCATTCCAACAGTTAGAAATAAACGTGGATCAGCATTATCGGTCTTCATTTCATAGTTTTTTTCATTGAAAATATCAATCATTGGAAGACCGTTATCATCAGTTCTAAATGCATTTACAAGATTTTGTGAAGGCTTGTAGAAGTCGCAACCGCCGTTGGTTACATCAGGAATGTTTGGCACGATAAGACCGTAGCTCCAATTGAGATTACCATATGTGGAACCGTCGTTGCGTGAGTATTGTATAGCCCATATAGACTCTACACCATTTTCATACTGATCTTCAGGACGGAAATTATTGTGGATGTCACCCTCTAGACCATAGCCACCAACGGTATAGATAGCAGGATCGGTATATTCAAGCACCTTTTTCAGGTCGTCTTCATTAATTGAAGTCACTTTGTTTGATGTAGGATCATCTTGATGATATGCCTTGTATAGATAAATCTTTGCAAGAAAAGCAGCCGCAGCGGCCTTTGTAGGACGCCCCTTATCTGCCTGGGTTACTGGCAAAACATTATAAGCCTCTTCAAGTTCCTTAGCTATGACTGCCCAACCTTGATCATTGGTATACTCTGTGTTAGAAAGCTGATGATACTCATCATAGGTGAGGTCTGCTCGCATAACAAAGGGTATATTTTTGTAGAGACGCTTAGCCAGAAAATGACCATAAGCGCGCAAAAATTTCATCTCTGCCAAACGCTCATTCTTTAAAGAATAAGAATCATCTGCTGCTTCAAGAGTTCCAATTGCAGTATTCACACGTGAAATAGCATTATAGATACGCACCCACATATCGTTGATATTCCAATTGGTGGTTAGTACACCCTTTTCAACTTCAAGCTGATGGAAAACGTCACCATCATTGGTTGTTGATCCACCCTTATAGGCATCATCCGAACGAACGTCATAGTTCCACATAGAGAAAGATGAGTTGATATCTTCTGCTGTTGTGAAGATGGCATAAGCAGAAGTCACCATATTATCAATATATTCTGATTTGGTTACTTCCTTGTCAGACAGCGTTCCTTGCGGTACCTGGTCGTCAAGGAATGCATTACAACTATTTAAAAGTAAAAGGGATAAGGCAAAAGGTAAAACGAATCTCGCTTTCTTGACCTTTGTATATAAATTTCTTGATTCCATAATTGTGTTTTTTAAACTATTATTCAATATTTAGTCGTTTAAAAAGAAACGTTAAGACCGAATGTCAGATTAAGAGGAATAGGATAACCAAATAGCGCATTCTCTGGATCTATGCCTGTGAACTTATGGCTCTTGATTGTGAGCAGGTTTTGCGCAGAGAAGTACATACGGACCTTAGACATGCTCATCTTCTTTACTAGAGCATCAGGGAGACTATAGCCAATCTCAATGGTGCGAAGCTTGAGAAATGAACCGTCTTCGACATAGTAAGAAGAAAAACGTTTTTCGTTGTTGTTGTCGTATGTTGACAGGGCTGGGATTGTTGAACTTGAGTTAGTTGGAGTCCAAGCATCAAGAACACGATCACCCTTATTAAGAAATGGAACATTAACACCAGCCCAGAGGTCGGTTTGCACCTTATAACCACCATTGGTATCATCACCAGGACGTACGGTAGTGAGAACATCAACACTTTGAACACCCTGCCAGAACATTGTGAAGTCTAAATTTTTATATTGAAGATAGAAATTCAAACCATAGGTGAAGGCTGGTGTTGGATCATAAATCCATTTCTGATCATCGGTTGTGATAACACCATCATTATTAAGATCCTTGAAGCGCATACGACCAATAGCTGCACCTTCTTGTTTAGCATGGTTGTCAACTTCTGCTTGATTCTTGAATATACCATCATAAACATAACCAACATAAGAGTTCATTGGATGACCAACAACGCTGAATACACCACTACCACCAAATGTTCCTGCAGCGGCAATAGTCTCAGGAAGCTTGGTTACCTCATTGCGGTTGGTACCAATATTACCAGTGAAATCATAGTTGAATGCACCTGCGTTGCCGCGATAACCTACATTAAACTCAACTCCCTTGTTGAGCATCTCGCCAGCATTGATCCACATAGAGCTTCCCTCACCCATTATACCGATACCGGGCATATTGACAAGGATGTCGGAGGTCTTCTTGCGATACCACTCAAAGCTACCATAGAGTGAGTTCTTGAAAAATCCAAAGTCAAGACCTAAGTTGGTCTGTGTAGTCGTTTCCCACTTTATGTTGTCGTTACCAAGCTGATTGCGCTTGAAACCTGATCCCAACGGTTGTCCACCGTTAGTACCTGCTATATCATAAGATGTACCATAGCTCTGACCACCGAAGTTAGCCTCTCCATAGTTAGAAACATAGAGAGTGTAGCGAGCATAGTTGTTTATGTCCTGATTACCTGTCTGTCCCCAGCTAGCACGAAGCTTAAGGTCAGAAAGCCATGAATTTGAGGCATCTTGCATGAATTTCTCCTGACTGATACGCCAACCTACGCTTAAAGATGGGAATGTACCGTAGCGATTGTTCTTGCCAAAGCGGCTTGAGCCATCACGACGAACGGTAACACTTGCCATATACTTGTCGGCATAGTTATAGTTCATCTTTCCAAAGAAAGAAGCCAGTGAGAAGCCATCACCTGAACCAAATGCCTGTTGATCGCCCACACCTGCGTCTGGCCACATATAATCAGGCGTGTTTACAGCAAAGCCATAACGCTTTCCACCGAACCACATGTCGTCTTGACGATTAAGTTCAATACCAAGCAGTGCGTCAGCACGATGTTTACCAATTTCAAGGTTGTAGGTTGCAACGGCATTCCACATCCAACTCATCCAGTGCTCTTGTTTAGCCTCAACGGCATTGTCTTTGTTACTCACATTACCGTTTGTGATAGGGTATGTAAAGAAACGCTGCTCCTTTTGAGCATAGTCGATACCTGCAGTAGTGCGTACAATAAAGTTCTTCGTGATATTGAAGTTCAAATGAACGTCACCAAACATACGCCAATATGTATATCTGTTGTCTTTATTTCGGTTAAGCACTTCAACAGGGTTCTCGCGGTCAGCAAAACTACCTGTGAGGTTAGCATATTCACCCTTAGTATTGTAAACTGGAAATGTAGGGTTATACTGAAGCACATTACCTAGAAATCCATTAGGTTCTGCAACTTCAGAAGTACGGTTGATAGTAAGATTCTCACCAATAGTGAGGAAGTTCCCCAATAGTTTATATTCTGTGTTTACGCGTCCCGAAATACGGTTGAAGTCAGTGTCCTTTATAACACCAAGGTTTTTGTAGTAACCAAGTGAAAAATAGCTAGACCCTTTATCATTACCGTTGCTAACGCTGACGTTATAGTTCTGAATAAGACCTGTGCGTGTAGTTTCGTCCATCCAGTTGGTATCTGATGCAGGAATAGTTCCAGCGGCATCAAGATATTTCTGCATCGTCATGCCATTCAGCTGAGGATTACCATGTTCATCGTAACCCCAGTTAAAATGATAACCTACAGAGTTGTTATTTGGATCAAGACCATCGTTGACATTAGCCTGCCAGAAAGCCTGTCCCCACTGCTTGGCGTTTAGCACCTTCATGCGGTTAGCATACATTGAAGCTGCAATACTGGCGTCGAGGTTTACCTTAGCCTTGCCGTCTTTACCTTTTTTTGTTGTTATTATGATAACACCATTGGCTGCACGTGAACCATAGATAGAAGCCGATGCCGCATCTTTCAATACCTGGATGCTCTCGATATCATTGCCATTAAGCTCGTGCATACCCGATTTTGTTGGCACACCATCAATAATATAAAGAGGATCGTTGTTGTTAAGCGTACCATTACCACGAATACGTACAGTAGCTGCACCTGAAGGAGAACCATCGGCAGAAATATCCATACCCGGAACACGCCCCTGCATCGCCTTGATTGGGTTGTTTTCGTTTTGCTTAGCAATGTCTTTCACATTTACAACAGAGACTGCGCCTGTAAGATCGGCCTTGCGCTGTGTTGTGTAACCCGTTACCACAACTTCATTCAGGTCGTTACTGGCTTCCTGTAGCGTAACCTTCATGCCATCTAAAGCTGCAACTTCTTTAGTTTTATAACCAATGTAAGAGATGACCAGAGTAGCACCCTTTCCAACAGAAAGCTTGAAGTTACCATCCATGTCGGTAACCGAACCATTAGTAGTACCTTTCTCTATCACTGTGGCACCGATAACAGTTTCTCCAGCAGAATCAAATATCGTTCCACTCACATTAATCTTCTGTGCGCTTGCGGCAACACACACCATCATGAGAACAAAGCTCATGAGGATTTTTGACTGAATTCTCATTCGAAACGTTTTTAGTTAATAGATTATTTGCGAATTTATCTGCCACAAATATACTTCAGCTTAGCAATAAACACTTTCTAAAATCGTTCGAAGGTTGCAACAATTGTTGCATGTAACAATTGTTACCTTTTTAGTTTATTTTCTTACGTCGGTAGGATACACATCATATTGCTTCTTAAAGCATGAAGAGAAATAGCTTGGGGTACCAAATCCTACTTTATATGAGATTTCAGAAATTGTCATATCGCTGTTCAAAAGCAGTGAATAGGCTTTCTGTAAACGAATTTTTCTTAATAGCTCTACAGGAGATAATCCAGTGAGAGCTTTAACCTTTCTATATAGCTGAACGCGACTCATACCGAGTTCATCGCCTAGATCATCCATCTTCAGATGTGCATCTGATATGTGCTTTTCAACAGCTTCTTTCAGTGAGTCCATAAATCGACGATCTGGAGTACTTACTTGCTCTATATGTACATCTTGTGTTATGGTTTCCGTCTTCGTATCTTTTTCGCTAAATAACTTGCGCAGTTGCATTCTGCTTTGTAGAAGATTACTTATTCGCGATATCAGGAACTGAGCGTTGAATGGTTTTATAACGTATGCATCTGCACCATGTTCAAAACCCTCTATCTGCTGCGATTCAGCACTGCGGGCTGTGAGCATTATCACAGGAATATGACTCGTGATACAGTCTTCCTTTATCTGTTTGCAGAATTGTAGACCATCCATAACTGGCATCATCACGTCGCTCACAATCAGGTCGGGCACGCTCTCGCGAGCAAGTTGCAATCCGCTCTGACCATCTGAGGCCTCAATTACATAGTAACTTTGTGCCAACAATGTACGTAGATATTTGCGCATGTCGGCATTGTCATCAACAATGAGCAATGTTGATAATTCCTCACTGTCAGTTCTAAGTAATAAGTTTGTATGACCTTCCTGAACATCATTCCGATTTTGTTGTACACCAGAACTAGCAAGCTTTGCATTGTCGTCGGCAATAGCCGCATCCACTTCCTTGCGAAAGTTTATTACGTTTGATATCAATCCGCCCAACTGTTCCACATTACGGTTCAAAATATTCAGCAATTCGCGATCGTCACCCTTAAGGTTACTCTTTTCTGAAAGAACTTTCAACGGTCCTGTAATCAGCGTGAGAGGCGTCTTCAACTGATGGCTAGCATTGGTATAAAAGAGTGTCTGCTCCTCATTTAGTTCACGCATTTTATCGCTAGCTTTGCGATATTTGCGGTTCGAGCGTTTAATAGCCTTAATAGCCTTCATAATGAACAGCAGTGCCAGCAGCAATAGTAAGATGGCTACAACGGAAATACAAAGCACGTTGCGCTGTAGATTATAAAGCCCCAGATAGTTCTCCAGCTTGTTCTGAATAGTAACAAGATAGTTGTTTTGCTTCATAAGCAAGTTGGTACTCATAATGATGTCGTTCACATTTTGTGGCGTAACAACAAAACTCTGAATTGTAGTATTGCGCTCATAATGCTTATGATCTAAAATATTCAGTGCCAATTGAATAATCTCTTCGCCGTGAGTAGGATATATATAGGTACCCGTAAGTACACCATTCTTCACTTGCTCTAGTCCACCGTCTTTACCTGGCAGCCCATCAATTCCCAGAAACTTTATTGTTTTTTCCTTACCGAGTTCCTTTGCAGCCTTGAAAGCTCCTACTGCATCAATATCACTGTGGCAGAACACAACATCCACTTGCTTACCCGACTGTAGATATTTTTTCATCTGGCGATAGCAGTCTTCAGGAGTCCAATCGCTTTCAGTATTAAAATAATCAATATTAGTTTGTTTCTTGATAACGCTACAAAATCCATCATGACGATCTTTAGCAGGAGACATCGTCATTGGACCTGTCATCTCCCATACAATAGGTTTGCGTCCTTCAGGCTTCACATCCCCATCCCGAATCATGCTTAGGGTATAGTTGGCTAGTTTCCTACCTGCCTCAACATTATCACCACCTATATATGCTGTGTAGTTATTGCTCTTGCTTTTACGATCGAATAATACTACAGGGATGTTCTTTTTCTTTGCCTTGGCAAGTGATGGCTCCAGTTGAGTATATTCATAAGGAGATACTATCAATAAATCAACACCGGCATTAATAAGACTATCAATTTGTCTTACTTGCAACTTTGGGTCGTTATAGCAATTGACAATGTTTATTTCTGCTTCACTGTCATAGAGGTGTTGAGCTGATAGCATCTCATTGTTTATCTTCTCTCGCCATTCACCACTAGAACATTGCGAAACGCCAATCTCATAGGATTTGTGTTTTGTTGTACATGCAGATAAAACTATTGTAGCAATAATTAAATTGTAAATGATATATTTTTTCATGAATTTCTGCGATTTAAGTCGGCCGATTTTATTAATCGGGTTCAAATTTAGCAATTATTTTGAAAGTATCAATCTATTTTTGTAAAAAAGAGGCTTAAACTTCAAAAGCTTTTTATAATACATAACTATGGTACTTAACTTGTTTGAAGCAATTACTCTCTGTTGCTGAAATAACTCAGCTTGGAAAAGTCTACTTTGAAGGTAATTTTTACCAAAGTTAATAGTTATCATAAACTTGTTTTTTTTGTTTATAATAAATACTTGTACTACAATTTTCAACATATTTACAACGGTAGAAGAAATCCAGTAAAATGGGAAAAAGAAATATCATAATTGTAAAGATTAGCATATCTTTTTAACAGTTATATAAAATAGCTATTACTCTATAGATAAAAACTATAATAAAAAGCTTGATAATAAAAATAATAATGTTTATCTTTGTCGCAGAGCTTTGAGACAATACAGCTACAATAAGTCGTATATATATAAGGTTTGAATCGTTTATATATCGCCGAACGATAAGTATATCAGCAATGATATTAATAATGGCGACTTTTTAATAATTAAAAAGAATTATAATTATGAAATGGAGTAAAGATTTTATGAGGGATCAGGATTTTGGACTTTTAGTTCTACGTCTGTCAACAGGAGGATTGTTGCTTTTCCATGGATTCTCTAAATTAATAAATGGCGTAGGACCTATCGGCGAAATGCTTACAGCAATGGGATTGCCATCTTTTATCGCCTATGGAACACTACTTGTAGAACTTGTAGCAGCAATGTTTATTGTATTTGGTTTATGGACTCGTGCTGCAGCTGTTGCAGTTGCGTTTAACATGGTAATTGCAATACTAATGGTACACACAAGTCAAATTTTTACACTATCACCTCAAGGTGGTTGGGCTATAGAATTGCCAATGCTTTATCTTTTACCAGCTCTTGCACTGGCATTCACAGGAGGCGGACGTTATGCCATAACCCGTAATGACATCTTTTCATAATATCCTAAAGTGTATTCTATTACTTTACCATCACTAAAGAAATTATGATTATTACAAATAATGAAAAGCGTGTAGCTCAATGAGTTACACGCTTTTTATTGTTTAATTGTGGATTTACATTGTATTTCTCAGCGTACAACTCTTTCATGATGGCATTGCCCACCACATCCCGATAATGCGCTTTATCATAAAAATAATGGTAATTGCAAAATTTAGAGTGAACATGATCAGAAAAGTCCACTACATTTTTATCACCAAATATCTTTTTTAGTGTCACGATATCTTTAGGATTCATCTGTTTGGCATTGAAAGTGGGGCCGATAGCTATTTTTACATTCGCTCCATGGCGTTGGCAAATATGTTTTATTTGTATTAAGCAGGATATACTTTCCGTCTTAATAATCGGAGCATAGATGAACGCAGTATGATGTTCCTTAGGCCATGACTGATTTTGCCAATATTTCTCCCCATTTTTCTTTATTGCATCATCCTGACATAACACAGCATCATTTGTTATTGAATTCCGTATCCTTCCGTCGTTATTGATTATTCCGTTCATTGTTTTATCGTCATATTGATGGAAAATTCTATATCTAAGATACGGGATGAGAAATTTAGGCATACAGAATCCCTGGAAATAATCCATCTGATATTTAGCTTCGCTCTGACCTGTCACCTCTGGAGGCATGGTATGCATGATACCTGGCTGGGGATGGCTTTCTTCAAAGAATGGCTTATCCGCTACGATGAGCACATTTTTTATTTTCTGACCTTTTTCAGAATCAAGAGCCTGTATTTTGAGCAACAAATCGCCTGCTCCTTCGTTATTGCCAAACATACGATAGCCTTTGCCACCGGTATATTTAGCCCATTCATTGATGTGGAAAGCTTTGGTACATGATGTGCCCATAATAAACGAATCAAAGTGCATCGACTTCTCATTAGCCTTGTATTTATTCCATGAAATAACGCCTTCGCTTATGGCTACCTCTGGTGCATCATAATCTGAATATTTCCGGATTACCATAAACGGATCACTCATAATATAAAAGATCAATAGTGCTATGAATGGTAATGGAATGAGTAGACTCTTCAGATAGAATATAAATATTTTATGTTTCATATAATTAGAACTGAATATAAATAAAATCCTCGACACCGAAATTTCCATAAAAGAAAATTAGCACTACCAGAACGAAATATAGCGTCCAGCGTACGTATGCCTTTTGAGTTGTTGTCCACTTGATGATATTCTTATGCGAATTAATGTATTCCATCACGAACATTACCACTACAGCTATTCCAAAAGCTATCCACTGATTGTCATTTAGACCGAGGCTAAGCTCCTTTGCATCATTGATATGGAAATCCAGCAGATGTTTATAAACGTAGAATACATCCGACACATTGGACACGCGGAAAAAGAGCAGCGACAAGGCAAAGAGTAGATAAGTGCGAATCATCATTAGCGGACGATAGACTCTGTCTCCTACTTTCGCTCTGAAATGTTCATGCCCGTTCTTTGTTGCCGTCTCATAAATGATGACTAGTCCTTGAAACAGTCCGTAAAGGGCGAAAGTCCATCCGGCCCCGTGCCATACGCCAATGGTGACAAAGGTAACGAGCAGGGCAAAATAGATACCCCATTTTTTCCATCGCCTCATCTCGGCTGAAACAGGCGTGAAAATATAATCACGGCACCAGAATGACAGCGACTGATGCCATCTGCGCCATAGTTCGCCAGTGGAAAGCGAGATGAACGGTCGATCGAAGTTGGGTGACAACCTGAAACCGAACATCGCACCTAATCCAAGTGCCATATTGGTGTATCCCGCAAAATCAGCATATAGCTGGATGGGATAAAGAAGCGTGGCCTGTAGCATTTGAGCGCTAGTGGCCAAATGTACATCATTGAGCACCATGTTCATCGACGGTGCTATGCGGTCCGCTATTACTAGCTTCATGAAAGCTCCCCATGCCAAGAGTTTCAGCCCTGCTGTGACATTTTCGTAGTCGAATGAATGTTTTTCCTTGAGTTGCGGCAGCATGTCATAAGCCCGTTCTATTGGACCTGACAGGAATTTCATAAAGAGCAGCATGTATAGCATGAAGTCCATCAGGTCGTCCTCTGGTTCTTCCTCCCAGTTTATTTCTATCAGATACGACAATGCTTGAAAGGTATAGAATGATATTCCCAGCGGAAACAGGGGTGACGCATATCGTGCTGTGAGCCAAATGCCCACTAGTATGGCGATAGATATGGTGAATATCCATGGACGCCACTTGCTTTCAATGTTTTTATGCAGGAGTTTTCCCGCTTCGAAAGTAAATAATGCGATGCCAATAGCATAAGCCAAATACACTATATGGTAATAGCCTATAAACATCAAGCTGGCGGCAAACAACATGAAGTGTTGCCACCGCCGGTTGGTCCTAGCATAGTATAGTGCGAAGACCACCACGATGAATATAGCGAATGGTATTGAGAGAAACTCCATTTGCTAACGTTTATTTACTTTTAGAAACTATTGCGTCGCATAGTGCGCCCACGTTTTTCAGTTTTATTATTTCCCTAAGCTTCAGTTTGATGTTGAATCTGCTTTCTATCTCACTGATAATGGTCATGTTTGTTATCGAATCCCATCGGTCCACATCGTTGGCGGTCATTTGGTAATCGAGTTCAATGTCTTTTTCGTCAAGCACCTCGGCAAATATGCTGCTGAGTGCTTCAAGTGCTTCTTCTTTTGTCATCCTATTATTTCTTTTATTAGTTTTCTGTCTATTTTATTATTTGTATTCTGTGGAAACTTCTTCAGAAAATGTATCTCACGTGGAATCATGTATGAGGGCAATTTAGATTGCAGAAAACTCTTCAATTCAAATCCATTATTACCTTCAGCTTGTTCTACTGCCATCTTTATAGTATTGCCTGAACCACGATCTGTGACCACAGCAACTACAGCCTTTTTTCCGTCATAATATTTTCTTGCCACACATTCTATTTCGCTTAGTTCCACTCTGTAGCCATTTACTTTCACTTGCGAGTCTTTTCTTCCGTAATATTCTATGTCGCCTAAGGCATCGCAGGCACATATATCGCCAGTGCGATAGTATCTTGTACCATCGTCAGCTACAAAAAAGGCCTCATTGTTCTTTTTCTCGTCGTTCCAGTATCCTTGTGTAAGTTGCGCTCCTGCAAGACAAAGTTCGCCTTTGACGCCAGTAGTACATGGAATACACTTATCATCTATTACAATGGTTTTAACTCCAGGCATGGCTTTGCCGATACACACGTTACCGTTCGTTTGCTTATCAGCGCAGAAGACGCGCATACGATAAGCAGTGCAATAAATGGTGCACTCCGTCGGTCCGTACATGTTCCATACGTTCGCATTAGGCACACATTCATACCAAGCCTTGGCGTCATCAATATTTAGAGCTTCTCCGCAGAATAATGAATATCGCATCTCTGGAATACTAATTTCCTCCATATATGGCCTTAGGCTATGTATCACCGATGGCACCATAAGAGCGGCTGTGATATGATATTCATCAAGCAATGCAAACACAGCTTGATATTTTATTTCCTTATAGCTTACGGTGTAAACACAGGCTCCGGCAAGGAGGGGTAGAAGATACGATTGTACTGAAAGGTCGAATGTAAGGTCGAACATCTGTAGACATCGATCTTCTGGTTTCAGTGTAATCCCTAGTTTTTCCACCGAATCAACGAATGCCGCCACATTACCACGACTTATAGGCACACCTTTTGGTCTTCCGGTGCTGCCTGATGTAAACAGTATATAGGCTAAACTGCTATCCGCTTGTTCTTGAGGGGATATCTGTTTATCTTCATCGCTCAGCGTTGACGTTTTAATAACGTTGTTATATCTGTATCTGGTACTCTCTGACGAGTCAAGAATCGTCATTATTTCCACCTGAGCAATGATGTCCATGCATCTGTCGAGAGGTTGGCCGGGATGCAATGGCACATAGCACTTTCCCTCCATCCATACGGCCAGAATAGATGCGTAAGTATCCAGGTCATCGTTAGCCACCAAACCAATATTTTCTTCACTTACATTATGCAATACTTTTCTCACAGCCGCGATTTTTTTTTTCAAACGGGCATAGCTATAGTATTCTCCCTCTATGCAGAATGCATTTCTTTCGCCATACTTCTCTAATGAAAATTGAAGTGTGCTTATTATTAAATTATTAAACATGTTGTTATTTCTCTGCGAAAATCATTACAAAAGCCATGATGAGCATGGATGTGCTGATTATCTTGTTCGTTTTTGTTATTATGTTAATTAGAATTATTTACTGAAGCTGATGTGTGGCATCCGTTAGAACTTCGTCAACGGTATCACTCTAGCCAAAGCCGAATGACGGAACATGTCTATACGGATTTGATGGACCGAAGATATCTACCGATTTAATAGGGCTCCGGATAGAATCGTCTTTTTCTGAGAAAGTAGGTATATCACTGATAAGAAACCGCACTATTACTTCAAATAATTTCTTCATTTACATTTCTATTTTTTAATAAGACAAAAATATATCGAAATACCCCCATCCATATATTGATATTTTTTTTATCGGGTGCAAATATTTATTTATTTTCTTAGATATGCAACGATGAAGTGCTCGAACCGCAGAAAATCAATGCTGAACCGTAGAATACAATCCTTGAAGAATATTGTTTATTTCCACTTGACTTCAGCCGGATGGTTACCTACATACTTTTTGCTTATCTTGATGAGCATTATTGATTGGGTGATATATGGCAGCTTTCCGTTAACCTACTTGTTGTTCTTCCTCGTTATTTTGTCGTCGTTTCTGTAGGGCGGTCAAAAGAAATAATGTGGCAATAAAATTATTATGTTTCATAATTCAAATGTATTTGGCTTATTTATACGATAAATGTACGTATAGTATAATCCTTGCTTGATAGAATATACATTTTTTTTGCAAAGGAAACATTTCTATGGTTAATAGCAATATATAGGCCAATAAAATATGTAATACTAGAGGCAAAGGTATATAATAGGCCTTATTTCATTATGTTTTCATATTTTACCTTATCTGGCTAGCTATGTCTATGCCCCCAATCTTCATCGGCTCATATATAGCCGATAGTTTAGAAAAAGAAAGGGACTTGGTTGATGAAGATGACACGGAATAAAAATATAATGTATAAGTTTGGCACTTAGATAAAATTATTTTTTACTTGGTATGTGACTCGTATTATATATGTTTTTTAGTGTCTTATCTATTTCATTATAAGTCATGCGACCAACTATTACTCCGTTTGGATCTATTAAAAACGATGTTGGAATCGGTTGTACACAATACATACGACTGATAAATTCTTTGGCATATACCTTTCCTGTTTTATCCTTGAATTGTATCATATCAAGAGCATTGATGTTATCTTTTATTCCGTCTTCAGCAATCGCCTTTGACCATTCATCATGTTTGTCGTCAACTGATACGAATACCAATTTAAGGCCATTTTCGCATTCTTTATATTTAGCGTATAGCTCCTTTAATTTAGGAATATTTCTGCGACAGTAAATACACCAACTTGCCCAAAAGTCAAGAATTACATAATGACCCCGCAAGTCAGAAAGGTTAAATGTTTTATTATTATAATCTACAGTTGAAAAGATAGGTGCCATCTTTCCTTTTGAAACATTTTCTATCATATTGATGGATGAACCAAGCCACATGCCATTTTCACAACCACGTGCATTATTGGTCAATTTATTATAATAACCTTTAAGTGTGTCTAATGGTAACTCTCCTGTCATTACATCATTTAAAATGGTAAAAGACAGTAGCTCTGGAGAAAGTTCGGAATTAGGATTCTCTGTTGCAAACTTAAAATTAGTTTCCATAATTTTATTATAACACAAATCTATCAATTTTTCTATTGAGTCTGGGTTATTCGTCTTATTGAGTGCTGAATCTAAAGATTTACGTTGGTCAGTCCATGGCTTTGTTAGTGAATCAAGTTTAGCTCGGTCTTTCTCAAGTGTAGAATTTTGTGCAAAAGAGTTTGCACTCAGTAGTAATACTGCAATGATAGTGATTATGTGTTTCATGTTATTCTTTTTTTATTGCGAAATAATGAAAATAATTTAATAAAACAAATTATTAGTCTTGTTCTTATATAAGTTTAACAATAGCAGGATAAAAGTGTCTAGTAAAAGGATATAGTTGATTTTTAAGGATGAATGATTCTTTTTATTTTCTTGAAAAGATATTTAATCATCAGTGTTATTTTTGACATCCAACTTTCTGGATAAATTTCAACTATGATAACTAGGCATTCTTATAGTATGATAGCTGTTAGTATATTTAAATATAGTGTTTAATATTCAAATCCTTTTATAGACAGTCCTAGGTTTATTGGTATCTTTTTGACTTTGCTCGAATCTGGGTCACGAACGTAACTTGTTTTAAAATAGGCAGGGAGATATATAGCTCCGTCGCTTTGTGTGTCTACTATTTCTATGCTTACGTAATATCCTTTATGATTAGTGAAAACTAGTGGTTCCTGAGGGGTGATTTCAAGAGTATGTTTTGCTTGTGATTCTTCCACAACAGCATAAATCGGCTTGTGTAATATATTAACTAAGCTGTCTTTATTGAAAATCTCATATACATTAACACTCAATGTACACTTACTATAAGTGCTTTTGTGTACAGGCAGATATATATTCTTGACGTGGAAATCATGCTTCGGTTTTACGGTAATCCCCATTTCTACTCCAATATTGTTCCTGCCTCTAAATACGACATCTCCGGGGAAAGGAAGTCCCTTGTGCTTTAAAGTCTTTTCTTTCATCTTCTTACCGACAACAGTAAAATCAGTAAGAGTGTATGCTGAAGGTTCCATCATAACATTCAAATGGCTCTTGTCAGACATACCTTTTATATCAACAGTTTTAGATGAGTAAGCAACATGACTGAATACCAGTTTTGGCGAATTGTTATCAGGAACAACGACAGAGAAATTGCCATGAGCATCTGTTATTGTTCTTATGTCCATGTCTTTAACCACAACGGTTACGTATTCTATATCCTGACCATCTGCATTCTTTACTGTTCCTGTAAAATGTTTTGAAGTCTGGCATAATGCAGATAAAGATATAGTGATGCTTATTAATAATAAATAAATTCTTTTCATTTCTCCCATAAGTTTTTTAGTGTTTAATTTTGTTCTGATTATTAATCATTTTGGAACTGCAAAGATAATATATCATTTTAATATCTGTGCTATCCGTAAGTTATTTTTAGGTTAATATGTCTGTATTATATGTTATTTAAATATTCAAGCACGCTAGCGAATGTGTTACTTTTCCAAAGATTTTTTTTGTATGTATAACAGATACTTCTATTGTCAAGTCTTCAGTAGTTTGGCTTCATAAGACAAAAAATTATACCCGTTATTTCGTGGTGTTCAATAAAAAGCCTATGTTCATGAATTCATGAACATAGGCTTTTTATTGAACATGGACGATAACTCAGAAGCTTTTTAGTTGGAACGTCATTATTTTTAAAGTATCATTTGTTTTTACATCAAACCGTAACACTTGACTTTACCGCAAGAATACCGATCGAAATGCCACAAAAACACCGATTTACTTGTTCTAATCAATTACAATATGTATATTTGTAGTTGAGTTTCATAATAAAATATATGAGAAAGTTAATAGTATATCAAGTAGATGCATTTACTACAGAGAAATTAAAGGGGAATCCTGCTGGAGTAGTTATTAATGCTGATGGGCTAGGTGAGCGTGAGATGCAGATGATCGCTCGCGAACTGAATAATTCTGAAACAGCATTTATCTTTTCTTCAAATGATACATCTTATGATGGAATTATAAGGTATTTCACACCGACAAAGGAAGTCCCGATTTGTGGTCATGCTACTATTGGAGCAATGTACGCCTTAGCACAGGAGAAAAATTTGGATTCTTGTGTTTTACGGATGAAAACAGAAGTTGGTATTTTACCTTTTGAGGTGATAAAAGAAAAAGATGACTACCATATAGTAATGACTCAGGGACAATTCAGTTTAAGTAAATCTCTTTCTCAAGAAGTTGTTAATGATATATATAAAGCAATAGGGATTTCTGTAGATGAGGCTGATTTGAATTGCCCTGTACAGATAGCTTCAACAGGTCATTCAAAGGTGATGATCGGTATCAAAAGCCGTAGCAAACTTAATAATTTAAAACCTGATTTGGGAGAGCTGTCTCGATTAAGTTCCAAAATAAATTGCAATGGTTATTTTGTATTTACATTTGATTCTGATACGCCAGACGTATTGGTCTACGGACGTATGTTTGCACCTGCAATAGGTATTAATGAAGACCCTGTGACTGGAAATGCCAATGGACCCTTAGGTGGTTACTTCGTAAAGAACGGGATAGTACATACAAAAGGAGACAGTTATAGTTTTAAAGCACGGCAAGGGGAGACCATTAATAGACTTGGTTCTATGGAAGTTAATGTAGGTCTTAAGAATGGTGAGCCTGATGTAATACGAATAAAAGGAAATGCTGTTGTAGCTTTTAAAACAGAAATTTTATATACCTCTCGCCTTTAGTGTCCCGTTAAAATCGGGACGAGTTTAAATAATAATCAAATAGCCCTGGAATGAGGGAATATAATAGCTTTTTGACATTGTTGAACTTAGTCTTATCGAACAGTTTTCTGAGTTGTGACTTTCCTGTCAGTGAGATGCTGTTTAACTCATCCATTTAAATGAGTTGGAACTTTTTGGTTCTTTGGGCGTTAGTATCTGAAGGTGTATTGCGGTGTAGAGCTAGTCAACAATGTTTTGAAAGCTGAGCTGAACGATGGTATTTGAACTGTCGCAAAATTTGTGACAGTTCAAACAGAGGAAACAAGAACCATTAATCTTGAGATAGAATATTATAATCTTGATGTGATTATATATCTTGGTTGTCGGAAGAATAATTCTGCAACAACCGGTAGCTGTTACCAATGAGAGCAATGCCTTGTTTGACGTGGTGGTGAACCTTATCAATAAGAGTAATTAGCTTAAGAGCAAGTAGTCGAGATATTAACCAGCTTACGCATGAAGCTAATAGTCCTTTATTGATATAATTTATAGTCGTTTCAATTCATCAGTAGATGCAGTTCCCTTATACTTGCTCTTCGACTCATTAAAGCGGTAGGTCACAGTAAGTTTAAATGTTCTCTTATCATTATCATTCCATTTATTACTAATAATCCCATTCGTGTTAATTTGCCATTTCTCACGACTCGTGTTGAATATGTTAGTAACACTTAAGTTTAATCTCAGTCGGTTATTCAAAAATGTTTTTATACAGTATAGTTCAGCATAAGAGTTTGCATAGTAATACATCACATCGTTATCTGTATGTCCAGCTGTAGTATAGTCTATTTCACACCCCACATTAAAAGATTTAGAGAGTTCCACAAGATGATTCATTTCAAAATACCAGTTGGGCTTGTTGTATCTTTGACTGTTATATGACACAAATGGTTTCGTGAAACTCACTTGTAATTCTGGTTTCCATATCTTGAATAGTGTAGGAGAGTAGTTGGCTGAAAAATTCATGTAACGTCTATCCAAATTGCGAGTTTGAAAGAAAGCAATAGAATCATTGGTCTCATAGTGATCATAAATGTATGAGATTCCATCTTTAATTGTTGCGTAGGTAGAAACAAACTGGAGGTCTTTCCATGCTAATGTTAGCGTAAGCATATTTGTTTTACTAGGTTGCAACTCTGGATTTCCACCTTCGTATGAATACGGACTGTTTATGGCTACAGCATTGCGTAGTTGAAAATAAGATGGTCGTTGCGTTGTATAACGGTAAGCCAGTGAAATATCTACATTGCCAATATTGTAGGCAATAGACCCCGATGGGAAAAAGCCACCATACGATTGACTGGCTTCTGGGGATTTTATAGCGTCAACATAGTAATTAAAGTTGGTATATTCGTATCTAAGCCCTATGTTTGCGCTCCAATGTTCATTCCATGATTTGTCATATTCTAAGAAACCAGCATAAAGTTGTTGGTTTGCTTTATTTGTTGTAGAATGGAGATCGTTTTGCACGGTTGCGCCATCAACTACTTTGTAGTTATTATTGTTGTTTGTATATGAGGCTTCCATACCAGTCTTAATATTTCCGCCTAATAAGGGAGAAACAAATATGAGTCTTCCTGCATATAGTTTGTTCTTTGCGTTGTTATGTGAACTTAGATTACTTTGAGAAATGTTGTAGTCTTGCTTATCATTGCTATTTCCATTAAGATAGTCCATATCAAGTTTCAAATAGGAATCATCATTGAACCCGTAGTCTAAATAAGCATTCACGTAGTGGCGCTTAGATGTCTGTTGTCTATAGTCTTGAGATGAGGCCCGATAAGTCACGATACCTAAGTGCTGTCCTTCCAAGTCGTCAAAACAATTGAAGCGAGCACTTGGAGTGTAGGTGTATTGGTAACGTAATCCTACAGATGAGCGGCTGTTCCATTGATAGTTAGTACCGAGAGTTGTTAACAGGGTAAAGTTTCGTCCTTTGAGTTTAAGTTTATCACTGTTTTCCCAATCTCCGTTATGACTATCCATCGTTTGGTTTGCACTTAACATATTTCTGGAGTATCTTGCAGATCCAAAAATATCCAAATCATTTTTTCTATAGTTTAATGTTCCACCAGCTTGGTGTGACAACACACGCTCTGCACTTATATTTCCGTCTGCAATACCACTTAATCCATCGCCCTTAGCTTTAATCGTAGATATTCGGATGACAGAATTTACGGTCGCATCGTATTCTGCGCCAGGGTTAATAATCACTTTCACATTCTTTATTTCAGAGGAATTAAGTTGCTTTAGTTCAGTATTATCGTATACCAATCGATTATTGATATAAATAAGTGGTGTCCCTTTGCCCAAAACTCCGTAAACATCGTTTTTCAATGTAACAAGTGGCAGGTGCTTTAGCACATCCGACGCATAGCCAATATCAGCTAGTGGACTTTTCTCGATGTTGACAGTTAATCCTTCAGCAGAACGAGTAATCAAATGCCCTTTTACAACGACTCCTTTCACCATCATTTGAGAAGGCTCCAATTTGGTCAATCCCATATTTGGATTAGTAAATGTTCGCTTGATAGTCTTGTAGCCTACATAAGAGATGCGAGCTATCACTTTCTGTGATTCGCACGGAATAACGAAATATCCATCCTCATTGCTTACTCCATTGCCTATAATGGTAGAGTCAGTTGGTGATAATAATGTGATGTTTGCAAATTCTACTGATTGTCCATGCTCATCGATGATTCGCCCTTTGTAGTGGAGTGCTGTCTTTTGAATGCACTCTACAAGCAGAATGTTTTCATCCATTGTTGTCATTTTGATAGGGTAGAATCCTATCATCTGTCTGATGGCATCAGGTATGGTTTTATTTTTGATGTCAGCAGATACATGGAAGTCCTCCAAATCATTATAGATAAAATTGATGGCATAGTTATGTTGTTCACTATTCAACTGTTTGAGAATAGCTGATATTGGTGTATTATTATAATGAAGATTTACACGTTGGGCAGAAAGATGAAGACTTAATGCGCATAATAAAATGATAATAGTCTTTCTCATGATCATTCCACAGTTATAGTGTTGTCTGAATAGGTGATGTTGATGTGTTCAAAACCATTAAGTATCTTAAGACAATAATCTAGAGATTGCTTTTTGTCCCAATTAAAGAATAATCTAATTTTACCAGTATCTTCATTCTGATAAACAACCTTCACGTTATAGAATATTGCCATCTGATCTAGAATATCTTTCAGCTTAGCATTTTCAAATACCACAGGCTTCATGTCTACAGAGTCTTTCTTTATTTCCGTCTCAGATTTTACATAGTTCTGGCTATTCACCTGTTTTGTTATGCTCGTTTTTATGACCGGTTTATGACTTGGTGAAGTATGTAATATACCTAACTGAATGACTGCAGCCAGAGCCACACCAGAAAGAAATACAATGCCGATTATAGAGGCTGCAATTTTCATCCAGTTATGCTGGTGACGAAAATGTGTCTTTGAGAATTGTAGCCAAGCATCATCCACATTTACCTTTTGTGGATTTTGCTTTTTAATGGCTCGTTTAATTCTTGCAGCATCATAAATTGTTGCTTTCAATTCCTCATCAGCTAGAATTTCTTCAATTTGCTGATCAGAATATCTATCCGGATGTTCTTGGATATCAAAGAATACCTTCTTCTTTTCTTCTATCGTTTTATTAATCATAGTCTTGCTTATTTTAATTGTTTACGAATAAAGTCTATTGCCTGTGAAAGGTGATTGTAAACCGTGACTTTGCTTACTCCTTCTTGGTCTGCAATTTCTTGATACGACATTTCCTGCAAATAGCGCAGGCGAAGTATCAATTTACGGATAGGAGGTTCGAGCCTATCAATAATTTGCATCAGACGGTCGAGTAGCTCATTATCATCTTCCAGAAAACAATTGTCATTCTCATCCATAAGTAATTTCACTACCTTTTCCTTCGTACTTTTGTGAGAGAGGATGTTCAGACATCTGTTTCGCACACTACGCATAAGGTAATATTCTTCACTTTCTGGTAAAAGAACAAAATCTTCTGTAAGAATTTTAGCGAATACATCACTCACCACATCCTTACATTCGTCTTCATCATAGAGAATGCATCTGGCAAGATTGTACATCTTCTCATAATGTGTTCGGAATATTCTTTCTATGTCAGTTTTTTGCTTCATATACTAATAATACAGTTCTACAATACAAAAAACTAAGCAAGACATAAGTTTTTTTTAGTAGTAACGTCATTATTCTTTAAAGTATCATTCGTTTTATGATTACAAAGATAGCTATTATTTTTGTTTTCCTTTTATGAGATTAAAAGATAATGAGAACATTAGATAGCTTGGAATATTATTATACCGTATTTCTGTCCTTCCTTGTGCATTTACTGAATATTTTGTTGACTTCATTTGGTGAAGCAAGTCAAATGCTTGAAGCTTTGCAATAATTCTGCCTTTGGCAAAGGGATGGGTTAGCTGGGCATTCAATAAGAAATCATTGGTATTCATTAAACTACTACCATAACCACGCCGACTGTACATAGTTGCATCTGTCGCTATTGTAAATTTGATGATAGGAATTGTGTACTGCAACTTGCCTCCATATTGATAGTCGTAAGCATTGATAGAAGTGAAATCTGTTCGGTCACTTCTAGAGAATCTGCCAGATACTTTACCCGTTAGCCCTGCAGAGAATGTTTCGTAGCGATAGTTTAATTTTGCATTCAATCCTGTTACAAGGGTTTTCACAAGACTTAGATTGGCAGTTGTGTTATTATATGCGATATCAAAATCAACATTATGATCATACTTAATGGTGCCATCTATATCTAGACTGATTCGTTTTTTAAGGTCCAAGTATTTCTCTAATCCCATTTCCAAATTAGCTTGCCAATTAGGCTTTGAAACATTATCCATTCTGTAAGTATAGCTACCCGTTGTGGTGTCATAATTGACATGATTGCCCCATTCGTGAAGAATACAGCTTGCATCCGCCTTTATCCACCATGTAAGGTCTATGGAATCATTACGAATATTTGTACTCATTTGTAAATCGTGAGTTATTCTGTTTTTAAGATTCGGATTATTTATGGCTAATGATAGAGGATTAATACTGTTTTTATATGGCATAAGAAGATCAAAAGAGGGCTGCTCTACGTTCATGTCATATCTGATCGTTTGTTTATTCTTTCCAAAGCGGCTATACCACAGATTAGGGTTAAATAAAACTTTAGAGCGGTTGGCTATTGTGTCGAGTAGAGACTGATGATAATACATCTGTTCTTTCGCCCAATCTACAGGAATCTTTAGGGAGAATATTGAGTTGTTAATGTTCCTAGTAACATTCAATGCTGCCTGCCATTTATGTTCTGTTGAATGGTAATTGTAACTATTTGTATCAAGATGATCGTCTAAGGAATCTTTGGCAAAGTAGTTTTGCGTTTTGTTATCCTGTCTATTGGTAAAAGAGAGAGACGGTCCGAATACCCAGCTTTTAGGTAGATGTATGTTATACGCCAATTCTGCAGAATATGAATAGTGGTTGTTAGCATTGTCGTTAAAGTATTCCAGTTTTTTATATTTAGATAGATCTGCATAATATATACTCTGGTTGGTGCTACTGTTATCTGGCTTATTGGTATTATAAGTTCCGTTTAAATCCAAACTAAGGTAGTGTCTCCAAGGTAAGCTAAAAATTAAATTTACATGGAGTCTTGTATCGAACATTTTGTGATTGTTGTTCGAATAATAATTTTGAAGATTAATAAACCTGTTCTGAAAAAGAGAATCTATACTCTCTGCGTATCTTTTTTGATTACTATAGTTAAGAAAAAACTCTGTATTGAAATTGATATGCCCTTGGTGATTGTAAACTTGGGCTAAAGATAAATCTATGTTTTTGTTATGCGTGGTTGAAGTTGTGTTTTTTAGGATATTCCCTTCTGAGGAAAAAGATTCTTTGTGCTCAATCTCTCTAATGTTATCATCATCCCATTTTGCTAATACGTCAAGATATTCGCGTGTACGATATCCATTCGTATTCTTCTCAAGCGTAAGTCCAGCTTGTTTCGTGGTCTTTACTCCCTTTGAAGATGATGCCGGATTCCAGCTTCCATCCATTCCGGGCTTGCGGTCTTCATTCGTATTGTTAGTATTGGCAAAAGTTGCAATATGTGTCTCGTCACCCATCATAAGACCAAAAATGCGAGCTTTCCATCTATCTTTAGTTCCTGCTCCTGCTTCTCCATTGACCAGAGAACTGTTGACGTATTTCTTTTTAAGGCGTACATCCATCACGTAGTCCTTCCTTCTTTCAATACCATTCTGTTCAGATTGTGGTCTTTCCTTATGGTAAACTTTGAGGTCTTTAATAGTGAAGTAGGGTAGGTTTTCCATAATAACTTGATTCTTTCCTTTAAAGAAATCATTTCCATTTAATGTCAAGTAATCTATCTTTTCGCCATGAATATAAATTTCTCCTCGATCATTGATTTTGGCTCCCGGAAGTTGTCTGACAAGCGCATCAAGCATAGAACCGTCAGGAAGATTGAATGCTGAGGCGTCGTAAACAATTGTGTCACCCCGATAAGCTACTTGTATTCTTGTTGCTTTTACTGTAACCTCGTTAAGATAATGAATTTTCTTCATACGATGGGTCGTGACATAATACTCTTCTTGTCCTTTTTGGGGTTTCATGTTAAATGAGAAATAGCTATCATCGTAGCCTTGACTGGAGCATTTAATTATATATGTTTTTTCAACAGCTGGTACATGAAAGTTATATCTTGAAATGATTTTTTCTAAGCGACAGGTAGTTGTGTCAAGAACCAAGGAGTCTTCTGTCATAAGAGTAACCTTCGCTTTTATAGGAAGATTTTTGATAAAAGAATCAAATACATTTCCAAAAACGAGAATAGTCTTCTGCTTGCTAATTTTCTGTTCATCTTGTTTTGTAGCAAACGCAGATACGGAACAGATTAATAACATTAATGTTACGATATAAGTTTTTTTGCGGTTCATTTTTATAGATTATACCTTACAAAGGTAGTAAAATATTCCTGAAAGAATAAAAGTCAATAACTTTTTTTAATTGTCATTTCCTGATTCATGTAACCAACTGTTTCTTAAATTGTGTTTCATTACGAAATGTATTTGTTAAAATCAACTCTATTTCGAATGTTTTAGTAATGAAAAACTTGATGCGAAACTTATTTAGGCATATCTTTGTTCATGTAAAACAAAACGAACCGCCATGAAGCAGAAAAGCAATATACTTACAAAAGCTGAGTTTGATGTGATGTCTACTCTCTGGGATATCAATCATTCGGCAACAGTTCACGATATTCTTGAACATTTCGCAGAACCTAAACCTGCTTATACCACAGTGGCTACTTATATGAAGTTGCTCCTAGAAAAAGGATATGTGGATTATTTCAAGGTGAAAGGCGAAGGTAAAACGAAGATATATCAGGCTAAAGTGACACGCGCTGAGTATACCCGACAAGCCATGGCTGGTGTGAAGAAAGATTTCTTTGGTGGTTCATTGCGCTCCTTGTTGAATTTCTTTGTAAAAGAGGAAAGTTTGTCTGACGAAGAGATTGCAGATTTGTTGAGTACCATCAATAATGAGCAAGCATCTGCTTCTATTGAGGAGGAGAAAACACTATGAATGATATATTTATTTATTCAGTGAAGTCGTCCTTGGTATTAACAATGCTCTACTTGCCTTATATGCTGATGCTTCGCAAGGAAAGTTTCTTCCGCATGAACCGTATAATCCTGCTAAGTATTCTCTTTTTCTCACTCATTCTGCCAGTATGCAACTTTTCTGCATTGGCAATTGTCAATGAGCCTGTGGCTGAAGCAACAAAACAAGTCTATGTCCAATTCGACACCGTGAAAGTAGTCTCAAATAGTTCTGCTCAGACGGCATCTCAAAGTCAATTAGAATTCTTTGATTGGAGCATGTTGCTGCACGGCATCTTGATTCTTGGAATGGTAATAATGGCGCTTGTGCGCTTGCTTCAGATGACGCGTATGCATACCATGATGAGGCTGGGTTGCCTGTGGAGTAAGACGGAAGAAGGTTGTACCATTTATTGTCATGCCGGTGATATATCACCTTTCAGTTGGATGAAGAGTATTGTGATCAATGAGAATGACTACCATGAGAATGGTCATCAGATAATCCTTCACGAGAAGGGACATATCCTCTGTCATCATTCGTTTGACATCCTGTTGCTCACCCTTGTGCAAACGTTGCTATGGTGGAATCCATTGGTCTATATCTTTGGCAATAGTCTTCGTGATGTGCATGAATATGAGGCAGACAACTATGTGCTTACCGCTGGGGTAAATACACAGGAATATCAGATATTATTGATTCGTAAAGCTTTGGGGACTAGAACCTATGCCTTTGCAAATAATTTCAAACATAGTTTAGTTAAAAACAGAATTACAATGATGATGAAGAAAAATACAAATAAGTGGGCATACGGAAAGACATTATATCTTATCCTACTCGTAGCACTTGCACTTTGTGCTTTTGCAAGTCCTAAAACTGAAGTGAACAATGCCCCTCAGAATGTCAAAGTAAAGCAGGTAAAGAAAACAACAATTGAGACTGTTGAGATTATTCCTCAGATCAAAGGTGATAAGTTGTATACTGACGCTGAGTTTCAGGCAATGATGAATAAACAGTATGCCGAATGCAAAAAGCATTTTGGTTCTAATTCTCTATCCAACAAGATGATTCTTGTCGACAAGAGTGGGAAATATAGTACTACCTATGAAAAGAAGAACGACTGGTGGGTGAAAGTATCCAAAGAGCCATTCTCATCCACCTCATACAGCACTCACTACAAAAAGGTTAATGGTAAGTTGGTAGAAGCATCCCAAAAGGCAGTCACACCTCAATTGATAAAGAAGTAAATCAATTCTATTACTATCGCAAACTTCAACTCACCTATTTAGCCCCAAGTTGATATAGATGAAAAAGACACATCCTTGAATGATGTGCCGAATGCTATATTATGATGAATAATTTTTTGAAGCTGAAAGGCAGACAAACATAGCTATTCAAAAATAGGGTGCAACTACTATAATCCATATTTTGAGTTTAGATTTTTTGAGAGACAAAATGAATTTTGTACATTTCTGCTGTCTTCCCTGCGTTTTTGCGTTTTTTTAGCTACGAAGCTACGGCGTCTCTCGCAAAGCCTATAAACAGAAGGGCTCACAACACCTAGCTTACTGAATTTAGCTACGGTAAGCTACGTTCTAGCTACGTCATCAATTTTTTCTTATATAATGTACGTGCGGGCACGCGCACACTTAGGGTTTTGCAAAATACAAGTGTCGAAGTGTCAACTTAATGAATATCAGTATTTTATCGACGAATCAGATGTCGTAAAGTGACGGTGAACTGACGGCGAAATATAAAGCTTTTTATGCATTTCTATATAGAAACGTAACTGATTCTATATAGAAATGCAAACGTTTCTACGATGTTTTACCTTCTATTACTTCGTAAAACGCAAGGTATTTCTTCGTAAAACGGAATGCAAAACATCGCAAAACGCATCGAATTGCTTCGTAAAGTGCAATGCAATACGATATAAAAAATCCCCCATATTTTACCGACGAATAGCCGCTACTTTATTCTACTCAAAAAAGAGTTCTAATAATTTGATAATCAACGGATAGACACTTCGACATTTTTTAATTGAAAAATTCAGAGTGCGCGTGCGTATGCACGTGTACTATAATGTGTAGCACCCTTTAGTAATTAAGACTTTGGCTAACAGGCTAACCTAAATCTGATTGCATGGGCAAAAATTTTGCAGTATCTTTGCAAAGGATTCAGCAGAACTTTAAAACAAGCTTGATAATTCTGCTCCTATTTGTATATTCCTTATGTTCCTATAATGCAGACAACTGTTCTTTGACAAAATTACTTATAAAATACATTCCATCGCTATAACTACACAGATTGCCGTAGCTAGAACGTAGCTTACCGTAGCTAAAATCGTCGAGATAGGTACTGCGAACCCCTTTGTTTATAGGCTTTGGGAGAGATGCCGTAGCTTCGTAGCTAAAACAAACAAAAAATATAGGGAAGGTTCCCAAAATTTTCTAGGAAAGATTTTCGCATACTACACAGCCCATTTTTATTTTGTATTTGGCATTAAAATTTACTCGTCTATATATATCAATGGTTTACTTCTCGATACTTGGTATCACTTTATTCTAATAGACCTTGGCATACTCGTAAGAAGTATTTCGCTATTTCAAAGCATAAGCGCAGGAAGCCAGAAAAAAGTGCTAAATTGCGATAGTTATTAGAGTACATGCAATGTATTCCCAATGATGACCTATGCAGATTTTATTAATTTGATACAGTCAAGCAAAGCGAACTATGTCTCCATAATGAGGATAAAGCATTTATTGTCTATTCGTCTGTCTTAATTATCCATTTACCATAGGTCTTACCACCTTCACGAATTATATCAATTCCAAGTTGTCTTATGGCTGCCAAATCACGTTGAATTGTTTTTTCTACAACTCCAAGTTGGCTTGCCATCTCAGCTCCAGTTATCGTAGAGTTTGAATTGATTAATTCCAGAATTTTGAGCTGTCGATCAGTCAATTTCTTTGGGACATCCTTTGGGACATCCTTTGGGACATTCTTTAGGACATTCTTTAGGACATCGTTTTCCTTTGTGCCACTCTTTGTGCCATCACCAATATTTTCTATATGAAGTATCAGCTTTACCTGCATCAAATCTGGCTGTTCTATCAACTCAGGTTTCAACCAATGCTTCTCGTTCCAAGCACTCAGAATGAGAGGGAAGCCAGAACCTAAGTTCTCACCATAACCAATCATGCGAAGCATAGCTTGCATTCGTTGGTTACGGGCTTTTGATTCTCCACCAGCATATATCTGTTCTATGGGGAGTTTAAGCAATCCTGGGTTAGTCAATACAAACTTATCGTCATACTTCTCCACCTTCAGGATACCATTGACCATTAGGTCTGCATGGATAATGGCGTTAGTCAATGCTTCACGCACCGCTTTATGTTGTGGCGTATCGTCCTTGCGTTCCATTCCCTCCATCTTGAATGGACGAGGTAAATCTCTTGTCAGACGAGGTAACACAATACGCATAAAGTTAAAAAGATTATTCTCCCATGTGCCATCATACGTCAGTCGATCGCTGTAGCGCTGTTCGCCAATAAGGTCTGTCTTGTCAATGTAGTCCATACGCAGATTGTCGAAACGCTCGCGAACAGGCAAACCTTTACCAAACATCAGCAGACCTGCCATGGTTAAGCCCTCTGTACCATCCTTACGGTTGACCATATATCCACCCAACTGCATAAGAAACTCTTTGTTTTCAAGATCGTTCCAAACATGCTCAGGATTTGAAAGGCGAAACATGATGCGATAACGTTCTAAGGTTGGCATATCAATATCATCCATGGTGTAGTACTCCAAGAACATTCGGTCGTTACCAGCCTCGTTTGCATCACGAAGCATCATCTTCAATTCCTGTTCAGTACAATGATAATCACCTTCATGGTTACGTTTGTAAGTGCCACGTTGTATATTGTTGTTGATATAGATAGGACGAGCAGTATATTCTGCCTGAGGCACATTAATATATACTACGTCTTTGCCATCAATCGTTACTTTGTCCACATCTTCATCATGCAGAATATTGAGGTTTACTTTCTCTCGACTATGAATGGTATTCCATAAATCCTTTTTGATTTTCGCAGCATCTTCAACACCCGTAATAGTAAAACGCTTTGAGTTATCCTTTTCAGCCATGTCTTCATACACGCCTAAAAGAATTGTTCCTCCATAGGTGTTGGCAAATGCAGAATAGGTTTCCCACAAAGAACTGGGTAAGTTACTTTGAGCTTTCTTACATTCTAAAGTAACACGCTCACCACCAGCGAGTAGGTTGTATATATCTTGTTCGGTCATAATTCTTATTATTAGTATACTGAATTAGTTTTGTGTTTAGGATTTACCTAAATATCAAAAAATAGTTATATACCCTATTCTCAAAAGTATTTCCTTTTGCTGTTGTATTCATATTATTATATTCTATTGCAAACTCTTTTGATATTCTTGAATGTTGAAAAATAGCGTGAGTTCGACAAAATGTAAGTGCCTATAAATTTTATGATCAGCGAAATAGTTGTAATTTTCTAGTACGAAAATTAAAAGAATTGCAAACTATAATCGCTATGATCATCGAGGACAAAGTTACAGAAATATTCTTTATAGTAGATGATTTTTGTAAGCTTTTTGATGCCATGATGGCGAAATATATGTTAACGAGCAATAAAAAACGGCATTGTAGTTGTTTAACATGACCATATTTTATTTGGTTACAAAGTTGATAAGAATGAATACCTGATGAGAATAAATAAAAAAGGAGTGCAAACTCATTGAGCTGCACTCCTTTTCCTATTATATAGTCGTTTGACTATATTACTTACTTAACCTCTTCGAAGTCTGCATCCTGGATGTCTTCACCAGCCTGAGCACCACCTTGTGCTTGCTGTCCTGCCTGAGCGTCAGCTCCAGGTTGTGCACCTGCACCTGGTTGAGCACCACCTTGATACATCTGAGCACTTACTTCCTGAACTGCTGTGTTTAGAGTTGCTGTTGCTGCGTCGATAGCTGCAACATCGCCACTCTTTTGAGCATCTTTCAACTGCTGAAGAGCTGTTTCGATTGCAGGTTTCTTATCTGCAGGAATCTTGTCAGCGTTTTCTTTCAAGAAATTCTCTGTAGTGAAAATCATAGAGTCTGCCTGATTCATCTTGTCAATCTTCTCACGCTCAGCCTTATCTGAAGCAGCGTTCTGCTCAGCTTCAGCCTTCATGCGATCGATTTCTTCCTGACTCAAACCACTTGAAGCCTCAATACGAATCTTCTGTTCCTTGCCAGTTGCCTTATCTTTAGCACTTACGTTAAGGATACCGTTAGCATCAATATCGAATGTTACCTCAATCTGTGGAACACCACGACGTGCTGGAGCAATACCTTCAAGGTTGAACTGACCGATACTCTTGTTCTGAGATGCCATAGGGCGCTCTCCCTGAAGTACGTGGATAGTTACTGCTGTCTGGTTGTCTACTGCTGTAGAGAATGTTTCGCTCTTCTTGCAAGGGATAGTTGTATTTGACTCAATAAGCTTTGTTGTTACGCCACCCATAGTTTCGATACCCAATGTAAGAGGAGTAACGTCTAGCAATACGATGTCACCAACTCCGTTTTCCTTGTTAAGGATAGCTCCCTGAATGGCAGCACCTACTGCAACAACCTCGTCTGGGTTTACACCCTTTGATGGGTCTTTGCCAAAATAGTTCTTAACCAATGTCTGTACGGCTGGGATACGAGAACTACCACCTACTAGGATAACCTCGTCAATATCTGATGTTGAAAGTTTTGCATCACGTACTGCACTCTGGCAAGGTACAAGACAAGCCTGAATAAGATCGTGTGCAAGCTGTTCAAACTGTGAACGTGTAAGAGTCTTTACAAGGTGCTTTGGAACACCGCCCTCTGCAGAGATATATGGCAAGTTGATTTCTGTAGATGTAGAACTTGAAAGTTCAATCTTTGCTTTTTCAGCAGCTTCCTTAAGACGCTGCATTGCCATAGGGTCTTTTTTAAGGTCGATGCCTTCATCAGCCTTGAAACCGTCAGCAAGCCACTTGATGACTACCTGGTCGAAGTCATCACCACCAAGGTGAGTATCACCATTTGTAGAAAGTACTTCGAATACACCGCCACCAAATTCAAGAATAGAAATATCGAATGTACCACCACCAAGGTCGAATACAGCAATCTTCATATCTTTGTTTGCCTTGTCTACACCATAAGCAAGAGCAGCTGCTGTTGGCTCGTTAACGATACGCTGAACGTTAAGACCTGCAATCTGACCAGCCTCCTTAGTAGCCTGACGCTGTGAATCAGAGAAGTATGCAGGAACTGTGATAACAGCGTCTGTAACCTCCTGACCAAGATAATCCTCAGCAGTTTTCTTCATCTTCTGAAGAACCATAGCTGAAATTTCCTGTGGAGTATATCTGCGACCCTCGATTTCGATACGTGGGTAACCATTTTCGTTTATTACAGTGTAAGGCATATTTTCAGCTTCCTTACGACTCTGGTCGTAAGTCTCACCCATGAAACGCTTGATAGAATATACCGTATTCTGTGGGTTTGTGATAGCTTGACGCTTTGCAGGATCACCTACCTTGCGCTCACCATCTTTAACAAAACCAATTACTGAAGGTGTTGTGCGTTTACCTTCACTGTTTGCGATTACTACCGGTTCGTTTCCTTCAAATACAGAAACGCAACTGTTAGTTGTTCCTAAGTCGATTCCAATAATCTTTCCCATTGTTGTATATTTTTTGTTTTAATTCTTGTTTTCTTTAATGTCTGCGAACTTTCCAGAGACACTCTTTAAATAACAAACCATGTGCCAACGACTATACAATGACAAATGGCTGACATTGTGACAGAAGTCAAATGCCAGCCATTTTAAAAAAAATATTCTAAGAGAGAGGTTTTTTACCAGATATGTGCGCGTTTCTCAATAGGAACATACAACTTGTCACCTTGCTTGATGCCAAATGTATCATACCATGCGTCAATCATAGGGAGTGCACCATTCACACGAGCTATGTTAGGAGAGTGAGTGTCTGAATTAACGATATAAGCTACAAACTGTGGTGCTATGTTGCTTGCCCAAACACGACCGTAAGCAAGGAAGAAGCGTTGTTCAGGAGTGAAACCGTCTTTGTTTTCCAAAGGATTCTTCTTAATAGCATTCTGGAAAGCTCTGAATGCAACGTTTATACCACCGTTGTCACCGATATTCTCACCAAGAGTCTTTTCTCCGTTAACTTTAAGTCCAGGAATAACTTCCTGAGTGCTGAACCAGTCGACAAGTACTTTCGTACGTTTGTCATAGTTTGCCTTATCTTCAGCTGTCCACCAGTTGTTAAGGTTTCCGTTCTTGTCATACTGACATCCTTGATCGTCAAATCCATGACTCATTTCGTGTCCGATAACACTTCCGATACCACCAAAGTTGGCTGCGTCGTCTGCCTCTGGATCAAAGAATGGTGCCTGAAGAATAGCTGCAGGGAAATTGATACTGTTTGACTCTGGACTGTAATAAGCATTTACAGTCTGTGGAGTACAGAACCATTCTTCTTTGTCAACAGGTTTTCCGAAACGCTTCTTAACTTCATATTTCTGTAATACTACATTAAGGTTTTCAAGATTTTCACGAAGACTCTTAGTTTCGTCAACTACAACAGCTGAATCATTATTCTGCCATTTATCAGGATAACCTATTCTGATACGGAAAGCTCTCAGCTTTTCTATAGCCTGCTTCTTTGTTACATCTGTCATCCATGTGTTTTCCTGAATGCGTTCTGCCAAAGCGTTTTGCAAGTTCTTGACAAGTTCAATTGCAAGTTGTTTGCTGCTTTCAGGGAAGTATTTCTTTACATATAGTTTACCTACAGCCTCACCGAGAAGGTTCTGAACGAAACTTAGTGCATATTTCCAACGAGGTTGCTCTTCCTTTACACCATAAAGTGTTTTGTTGAATTCAAATTTGCGGTCGAAGAACTTCTTTGAAAGCGTACCTGAAGCGCTGCTCACAACATTATATTCCATGTAAGCCTTCAAATCTTCTAATGGAGTCTTTGCCAAAATCGTCTCAACTTCGTGTATTGGTTCAGGTTGACCTACGTCTACACTGTCAATAGCAGGGAAGAAGCATGATTTAGCCAAATAGTTCCAGTCTATTCCAGGATAATCCTTTTGCAATTTTCCCCAACTCATTTTATGATAGTTAGCTTGAGGATCACGAGACTTAATCTGATCATAGCTTACCTTTGCAATCTGATTCTGTATTGAGAATATCGCCTGCATCTTCTTTTCGGCTACGGCGTCATTATTGCCGACCATTTTAAGAAGGTCTTTAATCAGACTTTTATATGCTACTACTACAGCTTTCTGCTGCTCGTTTGGTTGAGTGTAGTATTCTGGATCAAGACCGAGACCGCCCTGACCAATAGAAACAAGATATTTGTCAGAGTTCTTTGCGTCTGTGCCTAATCCGAAACCATACATTGTTGTGTTGTAGCCAATAGCCGACAAGTCAGCCTCTGCTTTTGCATATTCCTTACGGTTCTTAATTTCGGCAATTCTCTTTAAGATAGGTTTGATAGGAGTGATACCTTCACGGTCCAATCTTGCGGTGTCCATATACATGCGATATAGACTTCCTATCTTCTGTCCAAGGGTTCCTTGTTTCTGAGGAGTGTTGGCATAGCCCTCTACAAGTTCACGAATGCGGTCGTTGTTTTGTTCCTCAAGATCAACAAACGAACCATTCATCGGGTGTTGTGCATCAAGAGGATGTGTTTTCAACCAGTTACCAACTGAGTACTCATAAAAGTCATCACCAGGTTTTACACTCAGGTCCATGTTGCTTTTGTCGATTCCCGACTTCAGACCTTGAGCTGATGCCGCAGTTGAACATATCAACATAGCGGCTAAAATTAATTTAGATTTCATCATTAAATTCTCTATTTAAGATTTTACTGTTTAATTATCTTGGTATTCCAGGATATCTCCCGGTTGACAATCAAGTGCGTTGCATATAGCTTCGAGCGTTGAAAATCGAATAGCTTTAGCCTTTCCTGTCTTTAATATCGACAAGTTAGCTGGAGTGATACCAACTTTTTCAGCTAGTTCACTGCTCGAAATTTTGCGCTTAGCCATCATTACGTCTACATTTATTATTATTGACATTTATAATATCCTCCTTAATTATATTGTCAATTCTTGCTCTTCTTTTATCTTGCGTCCAATGGTGAGAAGCTGAGAAAGAATCAGCATGCCAATGCCAAGATAAAGAAGATAGCAACTAGGATAGTTATTGAAAGATACATCATAACCTGAAATTTTATACATTTTACTGTTTTCTAAATAGCTTACGAATGTTAAGCCCCATTCCGAAATATATAATCCTATTGAGAAGATTCCCATCAGTTTTATCTTCCAGTCCGTCTTTTTGTCAAAAGCTTTACCTTTGTTGACTGCTAGGATGATTTTAAGAAATACTATCCAAAAACCAATTGCACAACATACGAACAGTGGCGCAGAAAAGAGTTCGATAATAAGAGATGGTAAAGTCCTGCCGTTATTGCCAGCTGATGTTGCAATTCTTACACGACCAACCTGTATTGAGTCCATTTGCCCTGTAACATTGTTCTTAACAGCCGTAAGAAATTTATTGTCGTTTTTTGCTTTAAGTTTTATGTAGCTTATTTGCTTCATATTGTTTTTCCCTTCATCAAAACTTTCTTGTGCTTCAGCTGAATGCCAACCGTCTCTAAATCCTAAAGCGAGATCGTCTGCATTATTATATATGTTGAGACAGAAGCCAAAGGCAATTGCGATAAGGAGCAGTATGCAATATATATTAAACTTGCGTTTCATCTTATATTTATTGTTTAATTGATATTAATTATTGAATAACATATTTATATTATCGTTTTTCGATAATGCAAATATATGTCAAATATCATTTCGATGCAAATAAAATGAGACAAATATATTGAAAAACGATATTATTTAACTTCTATTTGTACTTTTGCTGCGTTTTATAGCTCTTTTTTAGCATATTATCATCTTTTCGCTATATAAAGTTTCATTTATGCTAATAATGCGCTTAAGTAATATCATTATATCATATAAATGCTTGTTGTAGCAAGGCTTCTCATTAGTTTAGATAGGTATAAAAGTCAACGGGACTTTACCTGCATAAGCAAGTAAAGCCCCGTCTATCAATCATTCATCTATATTACAAAAACATTAAAATGACTTTAGCTGGAATTTATAGTGGATATTCGTCAAAGGCATATAATACCGTAGACAGATAGCGCTCACCTGTATCAGGCAACAATGTTACAATCGTTTTACCTTTATTTTCAGGACGCTTTGCAATCTCTGTTGCCGCAAAAGCTGCTGCACCTGAAGATATTCCAACCAAAAGTCCTTCTTGCTGTGCCAACTGGCGACCAGCCAATATAGCATCGTCATTCTCAACGTCAAAGACTTCATCGATAAAGTCTGAGTTATAAGTTTTTGGAATGAAGCCAGCTCCAATACCCTGAATCTTGTGAGGACCGCTAGCACCACCGTGAAGAACAGGAGATGATAAAGGCTCTACAGCTATAATCTTAACATTTGGATTCTTTTCCTTCAAAGCCTTTCCTATACCAGATACCGTTCCACCAGTTCCAACACCGGCAATAAAGATATCTACTTTTCCATCGGTATCATTCCATATTTCCTGACCTGTTGTTTCATAGTGCTTTTTAGGGTTGGCCGGATTTTCAAATTGTTCAAGAATTACACTTCCTGGAGTTGCATCACGCAGTTCTTCTGCAGCTTTAATAGCTCCTGGCATGCCATCTTTACCACTTGTAAGTCTTACTTCTGCACCATAAGCCTTTACAAGGTTACGGCGTTCAACGCTCATAGTTTCAGGCATTGTTAGGATAAGTTTATATCCCTTTATTGCTGATACAAGAGCAAGACCTACACCAGTGTTACCACTTGTTGGTTCAATAATTGTTGCTCCTGGTTTAAGTTTGCCGTCTTTTTCAGCTGCTTCAATCATTGCAAGTCCAATACGGTCTTTTACGCTACCGCCTGGATTGAAGAACTCAACTTTTGCAATGATAGGAGTTTCAACTCCACGGAATTTAGAATACCTATTTAGCTCGACCAATGGAGTGTTTCCAATAAGGTCGGTTATTTGTTTTGCAATTTTTGCCATAATATAATGTTTTAAATTATTTCTTTATTTTACGTATTGAAATGCTTCGTCAAGTGCGTCGATAAGGTCAATGACGTTCTCTGTTCCAATGCTCAATCTTATAGTAGAAGGGTATATGTGCTGCTCTTCAAGTTCCTTTGGACTAAGCTGTGAATGAGTTGTTGTTGCTGGATGTATAACCAGACTCTTAACGTCTGCAACGTTTGCAAGCAATGAGAATATCTTCAAGTGGTCTATGAAAGCCCAAGCCTCGTCCTGTCCGCCTTTTATGTCAAATGTAAATATACTACCGCCGCCGTTAGGGAACAGCTTTTCGTATAGTGCATGATCGGGATGTTCTGGTAATGAAGGGTGGTTTACTTTTGCTACCTTTGGATTCTTTGCCAGATATTCAACAATCTTCTTTGTATTGTATGCGTGTCTCTCCACACGTAGACTTAAAGTTTCAAGTCCCTGAATTAATATCCATGCATTGAATGGGCTTATTGTTGCACCAGTATCGCGTAAGATCACCGCACGTATTCTTGTTACGAAAGCAGCTGCCCCAGCAACGTCAGCGAAAATAGCTCCATGATATGAAGGGTCTGGTTTGGCTAGAGTAGGGTACTTGTCAGCGTTTGCTTTCCAGTTAAACTTACCGCCGTCAACGATTACTCCACCTAATGACGAACCGTGACCGCCAATAAATTTTGTTGCAGAGTGAACAACTATGTCTGCTCCGTGCTCAATAGGTCTGATAAGATATGGAGTTCCGAAAGTGTTGTCTACAATTACAATTGTATTGTGCTTGTGAGCAATCTCTGAAATCTTGTCAATATCAGTTACACTGGCATTAGGATTACCGAAAGTCTCTATGATAACAGCCTTCGTATTTGGACGGAAACCAGCTTCAACCTCTTTAAAATCAGAAGGGTCTACGAATGAAACTTCTATGCCTTGAGTAGTAAGTGTATGTTCTAGTAGATTAGTAGTTCCGCCATAAAGGTTGTTTGCTGCCAATATGTGGTCACCATTCTGAGCTACGTTTTGTAGAGCATAAGTAACCGCTGCTGCGCCTGATGCTACAGCAAGTCCGGCAACACCGCCTTCAAGGGCTGCAACTCTGTCTTCAAAAACACCTTGTGTTGAGTTTGTCAGTCTTCCATAAATGTTTCCAGCATCACGCAGTCCAAATCTGTCTGAAGCATGTTGTGAATTGTGGAAAACATAACTTGTAGTCTGATAAATAGGTACAGCACGTGAATCTGTTGTTGGATCAGCGTTTTCCTGTCCTACATGAAGTTGAAGTGTCTCGAAGTGTAGTTTCTTTTCATTACTCATATTTAAACCCTTTCTTTTTACGTTATGTTTATATTCTAAATCATGTTGCAAAGATACGGCAAATAATGATATCGTGAAATCACACATTCTGGGCATTTAGAATACCACATTTGTGGTATTTGGTTACTTCTTTGCCACCAAATCGCGTTTTGACTTGCTCTTTATCACTAACCATACACCAGAAAAAACCAAAAATACGGCTACTCCCTGCATGAATGTGAATACTCCTATACCTGTTAAAATACTTACTGTAACCGATACGATAGGTTGTACATAATTATATATACTAACAACTGTCGGGCGCAGAGAACGCTGTCCAACCATAGTTAATATGTAGCCCAGATATGTTCCGAATATCACAACGTATCCTGCTTCCCACCATGTCTTCGTTGGAACTAAAACCCAATTGAGGTCCATGACGTGACTTCCCGTGAAAGGCCATATCATCAGCGTAGCCCAAAGAAACATCCACTTGTTAACCGTAAATACAGAATATTTCTTTATAAGATTATTGAATAGTGCAAGATAAAGTGCAAAAGACAATTGAGCGCCAAGACACATCAGGTCGCCACGTATGTCGCCAACCTTTGAGCTTACAGCTGCTGCACTTGTAATGATCAGTATTATCGCTCCGCAGCAACCAATGAATACTCCAAGTGCTTTTTGAAGTGTTATTGGTTCCTTTAATATAAGGAAAGACAGCACCATTGCAAATATAGGCATTGATGTTGTTACAATACTTGAATTTATAGGTGACGTAATGCTCAATCCTATTGTGTAAAGACATTGATTGCATACTAGTCCGAATATTGCAGCACCAGCAAGTAATAGTTTGTCCTTAGTGGGTACGGTTTCCTTCTTGAAGAATAAGGATGTAATCCAAAATAGGATAGCCCCACCCATCACTCTGAATGAAACCATATCAATACCGTCAATACCATGTGTCATTGCATCCTTTCCAAGCGGAGCCATAAGTCCCCAAAAAAACTCAGCAGTAAACATGCTGAGATGCGCCTGAAGTGGAATATTCTTGTTGTTACCCATTATAATAGTTTTATTAGAGTGCAAAATTATAAAAAAAATCACACTAATTGGGACTGTCTGTGATTTTTATTTGCTATATTTGCGGTATATAATTCTATTAATATGAAATATGCTGATTATATAGAGCAGATAGAGATAGAATCTCTTTGGAGCGGAACAAAACACATTGTGTGGAATTTGGACCGTAGGGTTAATATCCTTAGTGGTATTAACGGTGTCGGAAAAAGTACTATTCTTAATAAGGTTGTGAAAAGTCTTGCACAAGGTGGCGAGTTTCCAAGTCACTTGCTTAAAGGTGTACATTTGAGCGTTAAGCCAGAAGATGCAAAGTGGATACGGTTTGATGCTATACGCTCTTTTGATCGCCCATTGATGAATTCAGACACGATATCTAAGTTGGATTTAAGTCTGGCTACAGAACTTGACTGGCAATTATTCCAGCTTCAGCGTAAGTATCTGGATTATCAGGTGAACATTGGTAACAGAATTATTAATGCATTGCAAAGTGGTGATTCTGATGCTGCTTTACAGGCTCAGAAAATATCGGAGTCAAAAAAACTGTTCCAGGATATGATTGATGATCTATTCAGGGAAACAGGAAAGAAGATTATCCGTACTGAAAACGAGATACGCTTTTCACAGATTGGCGAGACCCTTGTTCCTTATCAGCTATCAAGTGGTGAGAAGCAGATTCTTGCAATTCTGCTCACTGTATTGGTGGAAGATCAGAAACCGTATGTGCTGTTCATGGATGAGCCAGAAGTGAGTCTGCATTTTGAGTGGCAGAAACAGCTTATTGAACTTGTGCTTAAATTGAATCCTAATTTACAGTTGATAATGACAACACATAGTCCGGCAGTTATAATGAATGGTTGGATGGAGCATGTCACCGAAGTAACGGATATTACTTTTTAGTGTGTTTATACCTAAGTTATTAACTGATGTTTGAAGTCGGGGGGATGTAGATGTCTAAAAGATTAAACGAAAATATAACATCAAAATATTTCGAGGCTGCCAACGGATTGGGCTCAAAGAAAGCACGTCGAAAGATTATAGCTTATGTAGAGAGCTATGACGATGTGTTCTTTTGGCGTACCATACTTGGTAACTATGAAGATGATAGTCGTTATTTTGAAGTGATGCTTCCTACACGTATGAATCGCTTGGAACGTGGCAAAAAGGCTGCTATCGCCAATATTATGGATGGTGTTGGACAGAATATGATTGCTTGTGTAGATGCAGATTACGATTATCTCATACAAGGTGCTTCGCCTGCTTCACGAACGCTTTTGACAAATAGTTATATCTTTCATACGTATGCTTATGCAATAGAAAATCTTCAATGCTATGCCCCTTCGTTGCATAATGTGGCAGTAGCAGTGGTGCTAAACGATCATAGTATCTTTGACTTTAATGAATTTATGACAAGATATTCTGAAATTATCTATCCACTGTTCGTATGGAATATATGGTATTATCGTAGCGATCATTATTCCGAGTTCACGATAACCGACTTTGATAATATCATTGAATTAGGTGAAGTAAAAATTGATAACCTTGAATATTCTCTTGACAAACTTTACAAGAAAGTGTCACGCGCTGTTGATGGCTATAAAAAGAAGAACCCTAATGCCCGCGAAAGTTATCTTGCAATAAAGGATGATTTAAGCAGGTTGGGAGTGGAGCCTTCTAATACGTATTTATATATACAGGGGCATCATCTGTTTGATCATGTTGTCGTACCGATTATGGATAAAGTATGCGGCAGATTATATCGTGAGCGTGAGCAGGAGATAGGTGAGCAGTCAGTTCACAGCATGCAGTATCAGACTGAGATTTCAAGCTATAAAAATAGTGTTGGAGACATAACAGCAATGCTTAAGAAGAATATGGGTTACGCTATGTCACCGCAGTTTAAAAATATAATGAATGATGTCGCTGAATTTTTGAATGCGAAATAACAAACAATATTTTATTGATTATGAGGAAAATTAAAACAGGAAAACCTTTGTCAGAGCGCGAAAACGAATCTCTGAATAGATATTTGGATGAAATAGGAAAGGAATTGCTATTGTCTGATGACGAGGAAAAGCAACTTGCCGAAAAGATACAGAATGGAGGACGTGTCGGTGAACGAGCTGTTGAAAAACTTGCTACGGCAAACCTTCGCTTTGTAGTTTCTATCGCTAAGCAGTATAACGATAATGGTGTTGCAATAACCGATCTTATTAGCGAGGGTAATATTGGTATACTGAAGGCTGCACTAACATTTGACGGTAGTCGTGGTAGTCGTTTTGTTGGTTATGCTGAGCCTTTTATTCGTGATGCCATTGTTCATGCTATCAATGAACAAAGTGGTATATATAACCTTCCAAAGGATGAGCGTAATCGAGAAGAGAAGGAAAACAGTCGTGCCTTTTCGGTAGATGCTCCATTGCAGAATGGTAAGAATTTGAGTTTGTTGAGTGTGCTGTTTGATCCAGATGCTCCACGTCCAGACAAGTTAGCGCTTGACGAATCAATAAAGGCAGAACTTCTTCAGTCAATGGATGTGCTTAATGACAGAGAACGTCGTATTGTTCAGGCTTTCTATGGAATAGGTCAGGATAGTATAACTTTTGCTGAAATAGGTGAAAACATGGGATTGAAGCGTGAACGTGTACGTCAGATAAGAGATAAGGCTGTGAGGAAGTTAGGTAAGAATACCACAAACGATACGTTGAGAGCATATCTTAGTTGATTATCAGTCAGCATCGCAAGTAAAGTTAAACGTGCTAATAACAATAACCGCCCGCAAGGATTAAACACTTGCGGGCGGTATTTTTATTATATAGCGTTGAATCGCCGTATATTATTTCACTTCTTCAATGAGATTCATTCCTTCTTCTACAGCTTGCATGTTAAGCGGTATAAGTTTGTGATGTCTTTCAGGAAGAGTTCTATAGAGTGCCTTGTTAAGACCATCGGTACTTACAATCTTGCAAACTTTTAGTAAGCCTCCTAAAACGATCATATTGAAAACTTTCGCATTCTTCATCTCGGCAGCCTTGTCCATTGCATCGATACGATATACAGTGATATCCTTTCGTGTAGGAGGGTTTATAATACCGAAACCGTCGTAAATCAATATACCTCCAGGCTTTACCTTTGATAAAAACTTATCCATTGACGGTTGATTAAGTACAATTGCTATATCGAATTTACTTAATATAGGTGATGAAATGCGCTCGTCGCTTATAATAACCGTCACGTTAGCTGTACCGCCACGTTGCTCTGGACCATAGGCAGGCATCCATGTCACCTCTTTATCTTCAAGCAGTCCTGAGTAGGCAAGAATCTTTCCCATTGAGAGAACACCCTGACCTCCAAAACCTGATATGATAATTTCTTTTTTCATTTCTTTTGGATTTTACCGTTAACTAAAGATTAGTTGTATCTTTAAGGACTCCCTTTGGATACTCCTTGAACATGTGCTCTTCCATCCACTCGTTAGCTTGCTTTGGTGAAAGTTTCCATCCACTGTTGCATGTTGACACGATTTCAACAAGACTTGAACCTAGTCCATTCATGGATGCATCAAAAGCTTTGCGTATCGCAGCCTTAGCCTTACGTATAGATGCTACATTCTCAACACTTTCGCGAGTAACAAAGCATGTACCTGTAAGGTGACTAGCTAGTTCTGTCATGTTGAGTGGGTATCCATGAAGTTCTGGTTCACGACCATAAGGACATGTTGCAGTCTTCTGTCCCATAAGAGTTGTAGGAGCCATCTGTCCTCCAGTCATACCATAAATGGCATTGTTGATGAATATGATAGGTATATTCTCGCCACGGTTCAGGGCGTGTATAGTCTCGCAAGTTCCGATACAAGCAAGGTCACCGTCACCCTGATATGTAAATACCAGACGATCTGGCCACAAGCGTTTGATACCTGTTGCAACAGCTGGTGCACGACCGTGAGGAGCTTCCTGCCAGTCAATATCAAGATAGCGATAGGCAAACACTGCACAACCTACCGGACTAACACCGATAGTCTTATTCTGCATGCCCATTTCTTCTATTACCTCAGCTACCAATTTATGCACTACACCGTGAGAGCAACCGGCACAGTAGTGCATTGCCGTATCGTTCATAAGTTCTGGTTTCTTGTAAACCAGATTGTCAGGTGATATGATGTCGTTATTCATTGTCTATGAGTTTTGTTTTCAGTGCGTTAACAATTTCTTCAGGATCAGGAACGATACCTCCGAGACGTCCAAAGTGTTCTGTTGGTAGAGAGTTTCCTATAGCCAACTTCACGTCTTCAATCATCTGTCCTGCGTTTATTTCAGCAACAAGAATTCCTTTCTTGCCCGCTACAGTCTTTCTAAGTTCCTTTTCAGGGAAAGGCCATAGTGTAATAGGGCGGAAGAGTCCTACTTTGATTCCGCGGCTGCGTGCAATCTCCATGCTCTTCTCTGTAATACGTGCTGCGCTTCCGAATGCAACGATTACATAGTCGGCATCGTCACAGTCTGTTATTTCGCATCTTGTTTCAGTATCTTTTGCAAGTTGGTATTTCTCCTGAAGGTGTAGATTTATCTGCTCCATAACCTCAGGTTTGAGTTCAAGTGATGTCATAATATTAGGCTCACGTGAGCTTGGTCTGCCGATAGTAGCCCAAGGACATTCCTTTGCAATCTCTTCTTCTGTACGACGAGGCTTGATAGGAGGAAGAATAACCTTCTCCATCATCTGACCGATAACGCCATCGCTGAGAATCATAACCGGATTACGGTATTTGAACGCCAGTTCGAAAGATAAGTCTACAAAGTCTGCCATTTCCTGAACAGAAGCAGGAGCCAATACAATGACATTATAGTCACCATTTCCGCCTCCGCGTGTTGCCTGCATGTAATCACTCTGACTTGGCTGTATAGTTCCAAGTCCAGGACCTCCGCGCTGAACGTTTACGATAACTCCAGGAATCTCGGCGCCAGCCATGTATGAGATACCTTCCTGCATCAAAGCCACACCAGGGCTTGAACTTGTGGTTATAACACGCTTTCCAGCGCCACCACCACCATATACCATATTAATAGATGCGACTTCACTTTCTGCTTGAAGAACAACCATACCAGTTGTCTCCCAAGGCTTCAAGAGAGCCAATGTCTCTATAATTTCACTTTGAGGTGTTATTGGGTAACCAAAGAAAGCATCAGTTCCACAGCGAATCACTGCGTGTGCGATAGCTTCATTACCCTTCATTAGTGTTACTTCTTTTTTCTCCATAGGTAGATCTTTCTTTTAGTCTAATTTTTTACGATAAACGGTAATGCAGCCATCAGGGCATACAATTCCACATGAAGCACATCCGATGCAGTCATCGGCTTTAATTGCTTCAACGTAAGGATAACCGTGAACGTTGACTTTTCTTCCTGCTAATGCTAAAACGTCTTTAGGACAAGCGTCTACGCAAAGTGCGCAGCCCTTGCATCTGTCTTCGTTGATAACAACAGCACCTAATATTTTTCCCATTATAATTGTTTTTGAAAATGACAAGATCTAAGGATTATACATATCCTTGCAATAGTAAGCAAATATACTTTCAAGCATTCTCTTAGCTTCAACAGCAGGACTGTTGGAATCTAAAGCTATTGCTTCGTTGTAAGAATCAATAGCATGTTTGAAGTCTCCTTTTTTGCGATAAGAATTGCCAAGTTTGTAGTAATCTTCAGCTGTCATTGTGTTTTTTATATTTTTCCCGTGACAAATGTATGTAAGAGAAATGTAAATCCCGTATAATCAACTTTGATTTTAAACTATATTAAAATAGTTTTGCTAAAAAATGCGCACACCTATTTTGATTGTGCAATAATTAGAATATATTGTCCCATTCATCGGATAACTCCGTCATTTTGTTATATAGTATGTTTGCGCCCTCGTTTTTTAAGGCAGAATCGGGTAGTGGACCACTGTTGATTGCTACAGTGAAAATACCAGCTGATACTCCAGATTTTACACCAAGTGGAGCATTTTCAACAACGATTCCCTGTGACGGTTTAAGGTCTCCAACTTTTCTTAATCCTATAAGATACGGATCTGGGTATGGTTTGCCTCTCTTTACATCGTAAGCTGTTGTGATATGATCTTCGTCAAGATATCTACCGAAATCATGAAGAAGTCGGTCTATCAACGGACGCTGACCGCTTCCTGTAACTACGCTGACAGACATTCCTGATTGAATGATTTTTTCCATCATGTCGGTTACTCCGTCAAAGATAGGAGCTATTGGCATGTCATGGAATATTCTGGTCTTCTCGTCATAAATAGTTTGTGCCTCGTCAAGAGTGATATCCTTTCCAAGTTGGTCACGCATATACTTCTTGATAGTGTCTATGCCTCTTGCTCCTTCTGTAGCATAGGCATCAGCTGCGGTCATGTTGATACCGAATTTACACATGCTTTCCTGCCATGCAATTGCGTGGTTGGGCATACTGTCATAAAGAACTCCATCCATGTCAAATAACACGCATTTGAAGTTCCAGCCAAACTTTTCTGATTCAGACATTACTTGAATGCCTTGTTGCCTTAAATATTCTTTAACAGCTTCTCGTATCATATTATAAAAATAGGTGGATGCAATTATTCAACTGCATCCACCATATTTGATATTGTGTTAGTTGAAACAACTAATCAGTTTTCACTTTTACTTCAGTTTTTCCTGTATAGCCTTGCTCTCAGCCTCGTATCCTGGCTTGTTGAGTAGTGCAAACATATTCTTCTTGTAAGCCTCTACACCTGGTTGGTTGAATGGGTTTACTTCAAGAAGGTTACCGCTGATACCGCAAGCCATCTCAAAGAAGAATATAATCTGACCGATATAGTATTCGTTGAGCTCAGGAACGCTGAGGCGAATGTTAGGAACACCACCGTCAACATGTGCTAGACGTGTACCAAGTTCTGCCATCTTGTTAACTTCGTCAACGTGCTTTCCTTCAAGGAAGTTAAGTCCGTCAAGATTCTCATCGTCGTGTGGGAACAAAAGAGTCTTGTTAGCCTTCTCAATGCTGATTACAGTCTCGAAGATAGAACGCTCGCCTTCCTGAATCCATTGACCCATAGAGTGCAAGTCTGTTGTGAAGTCGCAAGCAGCAGGGAAAATACCCTTACCGTCTTTACCTTCGCTCTCTCCGAAAAGCTGCTTCCACCATTCAGCCATGAAATGAAGTTTTGGCTGGAAGTTGACGATAATCTCAATCTTCTTTCCTGCCTGGCTATATAGACCGTTACGTACGGCTGCATATTTAGCTGCAATATTCTCAGCAAAAGGAACATCCTTGCCTGTAGCCTTCTCCATATCCTGAGCACCCTTTACAAGTGCCTTGATGTCGAAGCCTGCGCATGCAATAGGAAGAAGACCTACTGGAGTGAGTACAGAGAAACGACCACCAATATTATCAGGAATAATGAAAGACTTATAACCTTCTTTGTCTGCGCAAATACGGGCAGCACCCTTCTTTGCGTCTGTAACAGCTACGATAACATCTTTAGCTTCATTCTTACCTCTCTGCTCTTCGCATTGCTTCTTCAGAAGACGGAATGTAAGTGCAGTCTCAGTTGTAGTACCAGACTTACTGATGTTGATAACACCAAATTTCTTACCCTTAAGATACTCTGTGAGTTCTGAAAGATAATCTTCTCCGATGTTGTTTCCTGCAAACATGATAGTTGGGTTCTTCTTGTCTTCAACAAGCCATGCAAAACTGTTACCGAGAGCTTCGATAACGGCGCGTGCGCCAAGATAAGAACCACCGATACCTGCAACAACAACAACTTCACACTTTTCACGTATTGTTTTGGCTACAGCCTCTACTTCGTCAAGAAATGCTGGTGTGATGCTTGATGGCAAGTGAAGCCATCCTAGAAAATCGTTACCCGGGCAAGTGCCATTCTCAAGAGCATCCTGAGCGGCCTTAACCTGACCTTCATAAGCTTCAACAGCTCCTGATTTCAGGAATTGTTCAGCTTTTGTAATGTCTAAGCTAATATTTTTCATTGAATCTTTAATTTTCAAGATCTCTTTTATAAGATCATAACTATCTAAAACTGTCTGTTAATAACTTTATTTCAATCTGAGGATTTATCCTTTCATACAATATGTTGTATACTGCATCAAGAATAGGCATGTTTACGTGCATGTGTCGATTTATCTCCTTCATGCATTTTGTTCCGAAGAATCCCTCGGCAATCATTTCCATTTCTATCTGCGCGCTCTTTACAGAGTATCCCTTTCCAATCATTGTTCCGAAAGTTCGGTTACGGCTGAAGTTGCTGTATCCGGTAACCAGTAGGTCGCCAAGATAAACACTGTCGTATATGTTTCGATCAATAGGATGAACGGCTGTAAGAAAACGGTTCATTTCCTGAACGGCATTCGATATCAGCACCGCTTGGAAGTTGTCACCGTATTTAAGTCCGTTGCATATACCAGCAGCTATAGCATATACATTCTTCAAGACAGAAGAATATTCAATGCCTATCACATCGCTGGATGTCTTTGTCTTTATGAAGTCGCTTGTGAGGATATCGGCAAACGATAGTGCCTTTTCCTTGTCAGAACATCCTACCGTGAGGTATGAAAGACGTTCCAATGCCACTTCCTCTGCATGAGACGGACCGCCTATGCACGCCAAGTTGTCATAAGGAACATCATACACCTGATGGAAATATTCAGAACATACAAGGTTCTCGTCGGGAACAATACCCTTTATCGCCGTGACGATAAATTTATCACGCAGTCCTGTCTTTAGTTTCTTCAGATGATTCTTCAGATAAGGAGACGGAGTGACAAAAACAAGTGTGTCGTAGTTCTGTACTAATTTATTTATGTCGCTAAAGAAGTTAATCTCATCGACATTAAAATGAGCACTCATCAGATAGGCAGGGTTGTGACCTAGTCGCTTGAAGTCGTCTATACGGTCATCGCGACGCATATACCATCCTATGTGATGAGTATGTCCCACCACGATCTTGGCTATGGCCGTAGCCCACGAACCGCCACCAATGATTGCTATCTTTCCGCAATTATACATTAGCCTTGTCTATCCAGGCCTGAATGTCTTCAACACTAGGCTTTTCGTATCCAAGTTTATATTTCTTGTTTATTTCTCCGATTTTCTGCTGTAATCCCTGAGCTTTCTCATCCTTTATATCATTGATAAGGTTGAATCCTGCTTTACGCATTACATAAGCCCAATCTTCTGCTACACCGATTTCAGCCCATTCCTTGATAGAGCTCTGTGGCATCTTAGCCTCTGGCTTCATCTGTGGGAACAGCATAATCTCTTGAATGTTCTCTTTACCAATCATCAGCATGCACAAGCGGTCAAAACCGACACCGATACCTGATGTTGGAGGCATACCATATTGCAGTGAACGCAAGAAGTCCTGATCGATAATCATTGCCTCGTCATCACCCTTGTCGGCAAGTGTCATCTGGTCCTTAAATCTATTTTCCTGGTCGATAGGGTCGTTAAGTTCAGAATATGCGTTAGCAAGTTCCTTACCGTTGACCATAAGTTCGAAACGCTCTGTAAGTCCTGGCTTTGAGCGGTGCATCTTTGTAAGCGGACTCATATCAACAGGATAGTCTGTGATGAATGTAGGCTGAATGAATGTTCCTTCGCAGAACTCTCCGAAAATCTCGTCAATAAGTTTGCCCTTGCCGAAACTCTCGTCAACGCTTTCCATCTTTAAGTCTTCGATGGCAATCTTGCGTATTTCTTCTTCGTTCTTGTCAGAAAGGTCAAAGCCTGTCTTTTCCTTTATCGCGTCAAGGATAGGGAGACGACGGAACGGAGCCTTGAAGCTAATAATTCTCTCGCCGTTCTTCACTTCTGCAGAACCATTGTTTACAGCTTTGCATATAGTTTCCAGCAACTCCTCTGTGAAAGTCATCATCCAGTTATAGTCTTTATACTGAACATAAAGTTCCATACAAGTGAACTCTGGATTGTGGTATTTGTCCATACCCTCGTTGCGGAAGTTCTTTCCTATTTCGTAAACACCCTCGAAGCCACCTACGATAAGGCGTTTCAGATAAAGTTCTGTAGCGATACGCATATACATATCAACGTTAAGCGCGTTGAAGTGTGTTGTGAATGGACGTGCGCTGGCACCTCCTGGAATACTTTGAAGGGTAGGGGTCTCAACCTCGGTATAGCCATGGTTGTCGAAGAAGTTGCGCATTGTGCGCAATATAGTCGCACGTTTCAGGAAAGTGTCTTTTACGCCGTCATTGACAATTAGGTCAACATAGCGTTGACGTGCGCGAAGTTCAGGATCTTCAAACTTGTCATAAGCCACACCGTCTTTATATTTGACTATAGGTAGTGGCTTCAAGCTCTTGCTGAGAATAGTGATTTCCTTTGCATGAATACTGATTTCACCAGTTTGGGTTTTGAATACAAAACCCTTGATACCGATGAAATCACCGATATCCATTAATTTCTTGAATACTTTGTTGTATAGGTCTTTATTCTCGTCAGGACAGATATCATCACGAGAAATATAAACTTGTATGCGTCCTTTGCTATCTTGTATCTCCGCAAAACTAGCTTTACCCATAATACGGCGGCTCATCATACGGCCTGCGACAACAACGTCGCGCTGCTCGTCATCCTTGAACTCAGCCTTTATTTCGGTTGAGAATGCGTTCGTTGGAAACTCTGCTGCTGGATACGGATTAATGCCCATATCGCGCAGTTCTTGGAGACATTGTCTACGAATTATCTCCTGTTCACTTAACTCTAAAACGTTCATATTATTATTTCGAATATATTCTTGTTCCAAGGTGCAAAAGTAATAAATAAATCTGAATTCGAACCGCTTTTTATCTTTTTTATGTATATTGCGCTGGATGATGCTTTATATATGCAGATTATTTTGTATCTTTGCACGCATTTTAGAATAACCGAGTACTTGGTAAACCTCGTAAAAAACAAGAAAATGAATAAAGCAAAAAGTTCAGTAAGTGTGCTGTTTATGCTTTTCAGTATACTCTTCTGTGTTTGTCTGATAGCGGCAAACGTATTGGAAACAAAGCAAATTTTAGTTGGTGGGATTAGTCTCACCGGAGGACTATTAGTATTCCCTGTGTCTTATATTATTAACGACTGTGTATGCGAAGTTTGGGGATATGGCAAGGCTCGTCTGCTTATATGGATAGGGTTTGCGATGAACTTCTTTTTCGTGTCCTTGGGTGCGTTGTGTGATGCCATTCCTGGTGCGCCTTATTGGACCAACGATGCAGGCTTTCATGCTGTATTCGGACTTGCTCCACGTATAGCTTTGGCTTCGTTTATAGCTTTCATTGCGGGCAGTTTTGTCAATGCTTATATAATGAGTCGGATGAAGATACGTGATAAGGGTAGAAATTTCTCAGCACGTGCCATATTGAGTACCGTTTTTGGTGAGACAGCAGACTCAATACTCTTTTTCCCTCTAGCTTTGGGTGGCGTAGTTCCTTTAAATGAACTGCCTAAGCTCATGCTCTGGCAAGTTGTTTTAAAAACAGTATACGAGATAGTCGTACTCCCAGTTACTATTAAGGTAGTGAAGTTTTTGAAGTCACATGAAGGTGAGGATGCCTATGATGACGGCATAAGTTATAACATATTGAAAATTTTTAATATCTAGAATATGGAAAGAGAAGAAGAAGGATTGCATGCTCTTGGCGCAAAGACCAAGTATAGCATGGATTATGCTCCTGAAACACTTGAAACATTTACCAATAAGCATCCTGGTAATGATTATTGGGTGCAGTTCAATTGTCCAGAGTTTACATCATTGTGTCCAATCACTGGTCAGCCAGACTTTGCTGAAATACGTATCAGTTATATTCCGGCAGAGAAGATGGTTGAGAGCAAGAGTTTGAAGTTGTATCTGTTCAGTTTCCGTAATCATGGTGATTTTCATGAGGATTGCGTAAACACGATCATGAAAGACCTCATCAAACTAATGGAACCCAAATACATTGAGGTTACTGGTTATTTCACTCCACGTGGTGGCATCAGTATTTTCCCGTATGCCAATTATGGTATACCGAATACGAAGTATGAGAAGTTAGCAGAACATAGATTCTTTAATCATAACATGGATAAATAATAATTGCGGCAAATTTGCCGCAATATTTTTTTTGTCACAATAATATGATTTCGTGTGTTGCAGATTCCCGCAGACAAAATACATCAACATGAACTACATGTCTCAACGGTCTTTCTCTGCGCCATCTGCGTAATCTGCGGGAGAATAGGCCGTTTAAACATATAAGGGAAGAGCAAGCAAATAACAAGGAATGAACGAGCGTGTTCCCTCACAGATTTATTGTATCAACATAAACTACATTGTCTCCCGCAGATTACGCAGAAAACAGAGTAGGGGAACAAGTAACAAATATTCTTAGCTAAGTTTTAGCCTTTAATATATGGCTTCTTCTAAATATTGAACCTATTGTTATTTTGTCGTTACTTGTTACGCCAGATTACTATTTCTCTTCGGTATCGTCGTCATGAAAAAACAACTCTTGACTATCGTCTTCACCATTTACTTGGAGTTGATCATCTATAAGAACTTTTTTAGTGCCATTCATATCTGTAATAATGAGTTTTGTGATGCCCATGCTCTTGGTATCTTTTGTTGTATGATAACTAGAACTGTCCCATTTCCAATTGGCTGTATGAAATTCCTTAATAGGTCCTGTACCCCTGAAGTTACCAACACAACGGATTTCTTTTGCCGCATTTGTAGTCTTAAAATATATATCAATATAGCGTATCGTCTTTTCAGAGGTGTTTGTATATTTAAAATTCAAAATAATCGTTGAATCTTTTACTCCCCAGCCCCATTTTTCAATATATCCGTATGGTGCTATTTTTTGTAGTTGTCGTGTATAGCCGCATAATTTACACAATCAGTGCCTATAATAAAGCCAGGGGTAATCTTATAGCGATATAAAAGACTGTCTTTGTAAGCTTCGTAGTGATATAAAAAAGATGAATCAGTTGCTAAATCCTGAGGTATTTTGCATGTATGTATCATTACGTACTCAATTCCTAATTTTCCGTTATTAAGTATTGAATAAATTATAGAATCATTTTTTATGTTTATACAATAAACTGAATCTAATGTATATTTATCATCACATAGTGTACAAGTTAGTTGTTTGCCATTTGTTGGTATCCAATTCCATTCATGTTTATTTCTGTACTCATCAAGTTCCTTATTATGCTTTGCTATCTTAAGCTCGTTTTGCCTTTCCATTTCTTTTGAGTCAGCTTTATCCGTTGAGTCTTTAATGTGTTTGTCTACCTCATAAGAAGTGAGTAGCATCCTTATGCATGAATTACTACTTGTAAATTTTGCATTAGTGGTAATAACATTTAATAGGAAGAAAAATAAGAGTGTTATTTTCTTTGTAAATTTTGTTTTTTTCATTGTGTTTAATTTATAGTTATGTATTTATATTTCTAATTTCAAGTTAATATTCAGAGCATTTGATCAGTGTGTTTTTCAATATGTTCTTTATTTTTTTCTATATCTGCGACTAGATATACCCACATATATACCTTTAAAAAGAGGAAACGTGTTGAATATCAAAAAGATATTCAACACGCTGCAAATCTATAGTAAACTCTTAATAATATTCCTAACATGTAATATATTTAGGAGTTAGCTCATTATTATTTCTTCAAATAGCCCTTGTATGATTTACTTGCGAATTTCTTGTTCATAACTACGACATTTGGATCATTTTTTGATACATAGAATTTTGTCGTTGTAGGAGTGAAAATACCGAATGTTACACTAGATAAGAGTAAATCTCCAAATGTCTGCTTATTTTCTATCACGTAATTCTCAACATTAGGAACGTAGATCTTTGCCTCATTATGGTTTACAACTGCTCCGGCTATAAAGTGAAAGTTGTGAACACTCGCTACATGAACTAATTCCTCATTCTGAGAAATATTACCAACTGCGTATTTATCACAGTAACAAGATGATAAACAGAGAGATGCGATTCCTACGCAAATTGAAATTGAAATCTTTTTCATAATGGTATTAAATAATGGCAACTTTATAACATATTTTTTAATTATTATTCGATTAATTTAGGTGCTGCCGTTTCCTTGATAATCGTTTAATTTATCTGCAAAATTAATATATTTATC
>Ga0183099_1000058_pt1 | contig 128687 bp, 112 predicted proteins | sample Biomet1_FD_127788 | JGI IMG/M metagenome (GOLD analysis project Ga0183099, IMG submission 127788) | Microbial communities from bioreactor (seeded with anoxic lake sediment) at LBNL, California, USA - Biofuel metagenome 1 | ecosystem: Engineered > Bioreactor > Anaerobic > Unclassified ...
GCGTTCATCCTGAGCCAGGATCAAACTCTTCCTTGTATAAGTTTTTTGTTTTAATCTCTGTGCCAGGACGTATATCCTTCAACTTTTTCATTGACGGTTCGATTTTACCCTGTAAAATCTTGTTCTTGTACTACTATTTCAATTCTTTCAAAGAACGCTGTCTTTGCTTTAAAAGCAAACCTTTCTGCAAAAAACAGCCGAGAACTTCTCAGGCTCGGCTTCTAAAGCGAAAGGGCTACAAAGATACTGCTTTAAAATTAATCTCCAAAACTTTCACTAAAAAAATCTACTAAATTTTCAACTGAAAAAAGAGGAAAAAAAGATATCAAATATCGTTGTGTGCTTCTCTCTTAAAGCGATGCAAAAGTACAAGCTTTTCGGTTAACCCGCAAATTTTTCGTGTAAATTTTATGCTATAAAACATATTATCGGGCCAATCACCTATTTTTCAGGACTTAAAAAATGAAAATAAATTTCAAAAATCCCAACTCATGGAACGCCACTTTACACAAAAGAAACAATGCATCCGAAACGGGAACATACAATGAGAACACAACTCTCTTAAAACATCTTTCAGAGAGAACTATCCGAGCATTGAGAGTATATAATAAATGAAAAATAGTCCTAAATTAAGGCAAACATGCATTAACATTCAGCCAATAATTGCATCTTTGTTTTAAAATCAGATTGAAATTCCTACATATCAACCAAAACATTAAAATATGAGAAAGACTTTTTGCATCATCCTACTCCTCACACTTGGCTTGTCAAACATCAAGGCACAAAACGGAGAAAAAAATTTCATTGACAAACCTTATATAGAGGTGACAGGGAAAGCTGAGATGGAGATAATACCAGACCAGATTTATTTAAACATCACCATCAATGAAAAGGACAACAAAGGCAAAGTTGTGCTTGCACAGGCAGAGAAAGAAATGATATCCAAATTGAACAGTCTGGGTATCGACACCAAGAAAGACCTTTCCGTGAAAGACATGTCTAGCAACTTCAAGAACTACTGGATCAAAAACTCTCAAATCATGACGAGCAAGGAATATCAATTGCTGGTCACCACCGCACAGACAGCAGGGAAAGTGATGCAAGGCCTTGAGAACATAGGTATATCGAATGTTTCCATCGAGAGAGTGGACCATACAAAAATTGAACAATTTCGCAAGGAAGTTAAAGTAAATGCAGTGAGAGCGGCCAAAGAGAAAGCGGTTGAAATGGCCCAGGCTATCGGTCAAACGGCAGGAAAAGCACTCTACATCCGCGAAACCGACAACAGCAATTACATGTATCTCAGCAAAGCAAGCAACATCAAAGTCAGAGGTGCTGCCCTTATGGAATCAAGCGATGCCGCTGTTCCCGATATAGAATTCGAAAAGATCAAACTGGAGTATCAGGTTTCGGCCAATTTTGAGTTGAATTGATACATCCCACAACATATAAGGTAAACGTCGGGCATCTTCAGCAATAAAACAGACCGAAATGCCCGGCCTTTTAACCTTTAAAAGATTACTTGGCCAACACGGCAGGAAGCTCCACTAGCGATGCAATCTCAACATAAGGTTTAGACGGCTTTTCAGCCGATTCGTGTTGCCAAACGGTATCGAATGGGACATGCACAGCGTTCGCACCTATGGCTAAAACCGGAACGACATCAGATTTCAGGGAATTTCCAACCATCAGAAATTCACAAGGTTCAATATCAAGCGTAGCTATAAGATGCTTATAGTTTGATACCGTCTTTTCCGTCACAATTTCAATATGATGAAAATAAGGAAGCAAACCTGATTTTTCAAGCTTACGTTCCTGATCCAGCAAATCGCCCTTGGTGACAACAATCAGCCTGTATTTGTCCCGTAGAGATGGAAGCACTTCACAGACTCCTGGAAAAAGTTCAACAGGTCTGCTCAGAAGAGCTCTTCCAAGTTCCAGAATCTGGCCGATCACTGAAGCCGAAACCTTTTCTTTACTAATACGTATAGCTGTTTCAATCAAAGAAAGTGTGTATGCCATGGCTCCATATCCATACCACTCCATATTTTTCATTTCGGTACGGAATAGCTCTGCAGTTAAATCTTTTGGAGTCATATATTCCGATAAAAGCGCACAGAAGGCCAACTCGGCTTCGCGAAAATAAGATCCATTGACCCAAAGCGTATCATCCGCATCAAAACCTATAACCTTGATCGACTTCATCTTTCTTTTACATTACACATCAAGGCAAATATACGGCATCCCATTGATATTTGGGAATTGTCGGGATAAAATAAAAAATGTACTTTTGAAAAGAAATAGGCGATGAAAATACAAGCCGTTTTTTAATGAACCAACAAGTCTCTTATGGATTTATCGTCTTTAAAAAGGATGTCGTTTAAACACAAGAACAATAAGCCATTGTTTTATCTTAAGGGATACATCCGATTAATCATACCAAACTGGTCATATAGAAGAAACCTAAAAAAGGAACTTTCCAAAATCGACAACTACGATGCAGAATCCATCTGTAAACGGGTGGACTACTACAACAAACTTGACGGGAACTACACGATGCCTGAAGGTGTTGATTGCCTTTCAGATTTCAGGATAGGAAAAAAATTAAAAATCTATTTTTTTGATACCTACAGATATACCCGTTATTTTAATACCAAACTCAGTATCCACTTGCTTTTCGGCGACATCGTATACGTACCAGACAAACCTTCCATTGTAAAAAGCCGGCCCATCGGCAACGATAACGCCAATTCGGTGATTTTGAAACTTGGAAGCGTAAGGCATTTCCTGTTTGTAAAAGACAAAAATCTTTTTGAAAAGAAAAAGGACATGCTTGTATTCAGAGGCAAAGTGAATCAGCCACATAGAGCCAGGTTCATGGATATGTATTATGGACATCCACTCTGCAACATCGGTCAGGTCAAAAGAAGCAAAAACCAAAAGTGGCTGGATCCCAGTTACAAGAAACAAATTCCTGATGACAAATGGAAAGTTGCCAGAATGACCATTTCCGAACAATTGAAATATAAGTTCATACTCTGTCTGGAAGGGAATGACGTGGCCAGCAATCTGAAATGGGTGATGTCCTCCAATTCCATCGCCGTAATGCCTAAATCAAAATACGAAACCTGGTTTATGGAGGGAACACTCATTCCCAATCACCATTACATTGCCATCAAAGACGACTACTCCGACCTGGAAGAAAGACTGAACCATTACATACAGCACCCGGACGAAGCCAAAAAAATCATACAAAACGCCCACGAATATATCAAGCCATTCAAGAACAAGAAAACAGAAAAGCTGATATCTTTGCTTGTGCTTCAAAAATATTTCGAGAAAACCGGACAGCTTTGATCCCGTTTTGTTCAATCTTGCATTACGCCATTTAGAATGAAGCGACAAAATATCCGTTTTTCATGGATTATCGGTACATTTGTAATGAGAGACGTTTCCGTCAGAATCTCACCCATTGAATATTAACAAACATCAGACCTTTAAAAATGCCAATCATCGACTTCTTTTATACAGGTATTTCCGGCACACAACAAGCCCAAGACTTTCCCTGCGTTCTTCATGCAGAAGCCAACCCCAATAAGACGAACAGCCTTAAAAACATCATCCAAAGCGTAAAGGGCCACTTTTTTATTCTTTTCACCAGACCATACTTGCCTACATTAGGTCAATATGCTATCGAAAGAATGGTTCAGGTTGCCGAAGATTCAGGAGCTGGCATCCTCTACACTGATTATCATGAGATAAAGGAAGGATTCAGAAAAGCGCATCCGCTGAACGACTACCAGGCAGGCAGTATCCGTGACGACTTTGATTTTGGTCCTTTGCTGCTTATCCGGACCGAAGCAGCCAAGGATGTCATTTTAAAAGGAAATGCAAATTATAATTCTGCCGCACTTTACGACCTGAGGCTTACGATTTCTCAAAAATATCCATTGGTGCATTTGAACGAATATCTATATACACTGGAAGAAAAAGATCTAAGAGGCTCAGATGAAAAAATGTTTGCCTACGTCGATCCCAAAAACCGCGCCGTACAAATTGAAATGGAACAAGCCTGTACCAACCACCTGAGAGCCATCGGAGCCTGGTTGCCACCCGTTTTTGAAAAAATCGACCTTGAAGAAGGCACCTTCCCCGTTGAAGCCTCTGTTATCATACCTGTCAGGAACCGTATTAGGACCGTAACCGATGCCATCAACTCCGTCCTAAAGCAAAAAACAGACTTTGCCTTCAACCTGATTATCATTGACAACCATTCTACAGATGGCACAACAGCAGCCATTGCAGAAAAGGCAGCCAAAGACAAACGCATCATCCACCTTGTGCCCCAGCGGGAAGATCTGGGCATTGGCGGATGCTGGAACGAAGGCATTCAAAACCCTGGATGTGGACGGTTTGCCGTACAACTGGACAGCGACGATGTTTATAGTGATGAAAATACGCTGGCAAAAATCGTGCAGGAATTCTACGCACAAAATTGCGCCATGTTGGTGGGAAGCTACCGCATGTGCAATTTTGACCTGCAAACCATTCCTCCCGGCATCATTGACCACAAAGAGTGGACACCGGAAAACGGAAGGAACAACGCACTCAGGATCAACGGGCTTGGAGCTCCAAGAGCTTTCTTCACTCCCGCCCTGAGAAAAATAAAGGTTCCAAATACCAGTTACGGAGAAGATTATGCCCTGGGGCTACAGTTTTCCAGAAATTGGCAAATTGGCCGTATCTATGATGTACTTTACCTTTGCAGGCGCTGGGAAGATAATTCCGACGCAGCCATCGACATTGTGAAACTAAATGCCAACAACGCTTATAAAGACAAGCTCCGAAGCATTGAGCTTGCTGCCAGACAAAAGTTACAACTTTAAAACGATAAGCATATGAGAAATTTCACCTTTTCGAACCCGGTAAAAATCATCTTCGGGAAAAACACCATTCCACAATTGGCGGTCGAAGTTCCTGAAAATGCAAAAATCCTGATACTTTATGGAGGCGGAAGTATCAAACGCAACGGTGTTTACGAACAAGTGACCGATGCCCTCAAAGGTAGAAAATACCTTGAGTTTTCGGGTATAGGTGCCAACCCTGAATATGAAACCTGTTTGAAAGCCATTGACCTTGTAAAAAAAGAACATATTGATTTTCTTCTGGCCGTTGGCGGTGGCTCTGTCATCGATGCCACCAAATTTATTGCGCTGGCCAGCCAGGGTGAAGGCGATCTGTGGGAAATCCTTTCGAAAGCCAACTATCCGGAAAAGGCGTTGCCTTTTGGAACGGTCCTGACATTACCGGCCACCGGTTCAGAAATGAACTCGGGTGCTGTCATTACCAAAGCTGCCACCAAAGACAAATTGCCATTCGGAACGCCATTGGTTTATCCAAAATTTTCCATATTGGATCCGGAGACCACCTACTCATTGCCTCACCGCCAAATTGCAAACGGTGTAATCGATACATTCGTGCACACCACGGAACAATACCTCACCTATCCGGTCGGTGGTGCATTGCAGGATTATTTTGCGGAAGGCATCCTGAAAGTACTGGTCAAAAACGGAGAACAGGCACTCAAAGCCCCCGAAAATTATGAGGTACGTGCCAACCTGATGTGGGCATCCACTTGGGGACTGAACGGATGGATTGCACAAGGCGTTCCCGAAGATTGGGCCACCCACATGATAGGACATGAACTTACCGCACTTTTCGGGTTGGATCACGGACAAACATTGGCTATTGTTTTACCCGGCTTGCTCGAAGTTCTTCGTGTTGAGAAAGCCGACAAACTGATCCAGATGGGAGAAAGGGTCTTCGGCATTGCGGAAGGAAGCAAGGACGACAGAGCCATGGCTGCCATTCATGCCATCGACTCCTTCTTTCGCAGACTTGGTGTTGGCACACACCTTTCCAACTATGGATTGGGACAAGAAGCCATCGATAAGGTTCTCGAAAGATACAGTGAGCGCGGTTGGGCCTTGGGAGAACACCACAACATCACACCGGAAGTGGTGGAACAAATTCTTATTAAACGGCTTTAGAATGCAGGATTACAGACAACTGTTTGAGGAACAGTCAACCACATGGGCCCTGGCCACAAGAAATTACGCTGCCTTGGCAGAAGTCAAAACCAAAGTTTTTCAGTTTGAGGGTTGCCGTGTCAAACTCCAGTTTAATCCAGGAAGGATTACATCCACCTCAGCCAACACATCAAAGACGGCTATTCAGGCACGTCCCTGTTTTTTGTGTGCAAAAAACAGACCAACCGAGCAAAAAAGCCTGATGTTCGGAAAAGAGAAGTCGTCCGATACCGAATATCAGATTCTGGTCAACCCCTTTCCGGTCTTTCCGATGCATTACACCATTGCTGCCAGCGATCATCAGATACAAACCATTTGCGGAAACGTCAAAGAATTTTTGGCTTTGGCCAGAACCATGAACGATTGCGTAATTTTTTACAATGGACCCCGCTGCGGGGCTTCCGCTCCCGATCACCTCCATTTTCAAGCAGGGAACAAAGGCATGATGCCCGTTCAGGCCGATTATGGAAAGTGGAACAAAACACTTTTACAGGAGGCCAAGGACATACGGATATTCAGGATGGAAAACCTCCTGAGAAACGGCTGGGTTTTGGAAAGCCAAGAAGCATCTGCTTTAATCCGCACATTTGAACAGTTGCTGGATGTTCTGAAATCCGGAAACCCCGATTCAAATGAAGAACCCATGCTCAACGCTTTATGCTGGTTTGAGAACGAAAAATGGATTTGCCTTTTATTTCCCCGTAAAGCGCACCGACCCCAATGCTATTTCAGGGAAGACGATGGAAAAATGCTGATCAGCCCTGCATCCGTAGAAATGGGAGGTTTGATAATTGCAGCCCGTCCTGAGGATTTTGAACGGATTGGAGCATCCGACATACGTGAGATTTACAGTGAGGTTTCTATCTCCAAAGATGAAATCGAAAAGCTTTCTGAAAAACTGTTTAAGATACTATGACAAAGAAAAAAGAGCCCATGCTCGAAGTGGGTATTGTTTCAGGGATCGAAATCCATTTTCATTTCCCCAAACCTTACATCCTGTCCGGTCAAACGGGAAGAAAATACGAAGGGACCTTTTCAGCCAGCTTCGAAAAGGAACAAATCAAATTTGAAGACAAGCTTTACGACACGCTCGAATTTGAACCAGTGGCAGCACCAGATACCGCCTTTGAGCTTTTTGATGTCCGCATCGGCATCAACTTTCACTGGGAACGTTCCGAAAAACAGGTCTTCGAAGGACATTTGAAATGCATAATTGAAAATGGGAAAATTACTGCAGTCAACAGAGTTCCGCTTGAATCTTACCTGACCAGTGTTATTTCATCGGAAATGAGTGCCAAAGCATCGGCCGAACTTCTCAAGGCACATGCGGTGATTTCCAGAAGCTGGTTGCTCTCACAGATACAGCAAAAAGGAAAGAATGTAGAGAAAAATCCCGGCTTCGTGGAAAATGAAACAGAACGCATCCGTTGGTACGACAGGGAAGACCACAAAAACTTTGACGTATGCGCCGACGATCATTGTCAGCGCTATCAAGGCATCACCAGGGCCAGTACCCCACAAGTAAGGGAAGCCATCAAGGCCACTCGCGGAAAAGTGCTTTGCGACGGTGAGGATATATGCGATGCACGTTTTTCAAAATGTTGCGGAGGCATAATGGAAGAGTTTCAGTTTTGTTGGGAAAACAACCCGAAAAAATACCTCAAGGGCCTGGCAGACAGTTTCACCACCAACATTCCGGATTTACGGAAAGAAGAAAACGCCCGTAAATGGATACGAAGCAGTCCTGAAGCCTTTTGCAACACTTCCGACCGAAAAGTACTGCAACAGGTTCTCAACAACTACGACCAGGAGACCTCCGATTTTTACCGTTGGAAGATTTCCTACACTAGGGAAGAAATGAGCAAATTGGCTTATGAACGCTCAGGTATTGATTTCGGAGAAATAGAAGAACTCATTCCTTTGGAGCGAGGAGTTTCGGGACGTATTGTCCGCCTCAAGATAGTAGGCAGCAAGAAAACACGGACTATAGGCAAAGAACTGGAAATACGCAGAACTTTGTCCACCTCTCACCTTTACAGCTCAGCCTTTGTAGTAGAAAAAACCAACGAGGGTTTCATTTTGCACGGTGCAGGCTGGGGACATGGTGTTGGCCTTTGTCAGATCGGAGCAGCCATGATGGGTGAAAAAGGGTATCCCTATACGAAAATACTCAGCCATTACTATCCGAATACAGAATTGAAAAATTTATACGAATAACCATGCAAAAACGCAATCCATGGGCCTGGATCCCAACCTTGTATTTCGCAGAAGGCCTGCCATACGTGGCTGTCATGACCGTTTCCACCATCATGTTCAAAAAATTCGGCATGTCCAACACAGACATTGCCTTGTACACCAGCTGGCTTAACCTACCCTGGGTTTTCAAGTTTGCCTGGAGCCCATTCGTCGATTTGCTGAAAACAAAGCGCTGGTGGATTATCACCATGCAAATCCTGATTGGGGCAGGTTTGGGCGGCGTAGCACTCAGCCTTCCCACCCCTTACTGGTTCCAGCTCAGCATGGCTTTGTTCTTCCTGCTCGCGTTCAGTTCGGCAACCCACGACATAGCTGCGGACGGGTTTTACATGCTGGGGCTCGATGACAAGAAACAGGCCTTTTTTGTAGGCATCCGAAACACGTTTTACCGCCTGGCCATGATCAGTGGTGAAGGGCTACTCATTATTTTGGCCGGAAGTCTGGAGACTGCAAGGCTTCCCAGGTTTGCACAATCTATGGGGAACATCACGTTCTCATGGACCGTCACTTTTCTGATTATGGGCATCTGTTTTATCCTGCTGGCCACCTATCATTCCTTCCTGTTGCCTAAACCCTCAGCCGATGCCTCCAACCCGCAGAGAAAGCCGAAGGAGATTGTCCGTGAATTCGGACAGACATTTGTCAGTTTCTTCCAAAAAAAGAACATCGTATTGGCCATCGCATTCATGATCCTTTACCGTTTTTCCGAAGCCCAGCTTCAAAAAATCATGCCTTTGTTTCTGATTGACAGTCTTGACAAGGGAGGCCTTGGATTGAGCACCCTGACGTACGGAACGGTAAAAGGGGTAGTCGGAACCATCGCTCTGATAGCCGGAGGCGTCCTGGGCGGCATTGTCATCGCTCAAAACGGACTTCGCAAATGGATATGGCCAATGGTTCTTTGCATGTGCTTTCCCAATGTAACCTCCATCTATTTTGCCTATGCATTACCCAATAGCCTGTGGCTAATCAACGCTGGTGTGGCTTTTGAACAATTTGGCTACGGATTTGGTTTTACCGCTTATACCCTCTTCATGCTCCAGCTTTGCAAGGGCGAGCATCAGACGGCGCATTACGCATTCTGTACAGCATTCATGGCGTTGAGTATGATGATACCCGGCCTGTTTGCGGGAGCCATTCAGGAAGCCTTGGGCTACAGGCATTTCTTCATCTGGGTAATGATTTGCTCCGTAGTACCTATCCTCCTGGTAGCATTGATTCATCCCAAATTGGAAAAAGGAGACCAGGTAGTGAAAGAATAAGGCCAATACCTACAAATGGTGATTGCACCTTGAATATCAAATGATTAATTTCGCACACCAATAAAGCCAATCAATAAAAATGAATTCAAGTCACGACTCAAAAGCCATTACACCGGAAACAAAAATGGTTGATCTTATACGGAACAACCTGAATTTACTGTTTGTATTGAACCAATTTTCCATTCCTCTTGGATTCGGGGAAAAAACCATCCAGGAAATATGCGAGAAAAACGGAGTGGAAACACAGAGTTTCATCACCTTGATTCAGTTTCACGGGAACCCGGGAAATCCCGATATACCCAAATTGAACAGCTTGTCTGCCAACATCATATTAAAATACCTGAAAAAATCCCACAGCTATTTTCTGGGCTACAGATTGCCGGATATTAGAAAACAGTTTGCTGCAGCCCTTGACGAAGGAAGTAGCAGAAAAACCATCCTCTCCTATTTCGAAGATTATGAAAAGGAGGTGAACGACCATATGGGATACGAAAACAAGGTTTTCTTCCCATATATTGAAAAACTTTTGTCGGGTCAGGAGCAAAAGGACTATTCGGTAAAACAATATGAAGCCAGACACAACAACATTGAGGAAAAGCTGGATGATCTGATCAACCTGATCATCAAATATCTGCCAACATCGGGCAACACCATGAGGCTGACCGATATTCTGGAGGATCTGCGTCTCTGCAACCGGGACCTCAATCTGCACACCTTGCTGGAAGACAAGATCCTGGTCCCAAAAATCAAGCAACTGGAAAAGAAAAACCCACACGAGGAGCCAAAGGCCTCAAACGAGACCGAAGAACTCAGTGAAAGGGAAAAAGACATTGTTCGAAGTGTAGCTAAAGGTCTGAGCAATAAGGAAATTGCCGACGAGCATTTCATTTCCATCCACACAGTCATCACCCACAGACGAAACATCAGCCGCAAGCTGAGCATTCACAGCTCAGCCGGGCTAACGGTCTATGCCATTCTAAACAATTTGGTAGATATTGAAGAGTTAAGGCAATAGAATGCCCCCTATATCAAATATCACCTGTGCAGATATTTGCGACATTGGGCTATTGGGAGTATGAATGGAAGCACTATCATTACCAAATAAGGTACAAGCTGAATCGTGCCCTAGAATCGTTGTCAGAAGGGAAATACAACCTTTCTCAATATCAAAACCATTTCTTTACGAAATCACCCGAATTTTCTTCCACTTGCCGCTGTTAAATCTCATAATCAAAATCAAGCTAAAAAGCAGGTAAAAGAGAATTAACGCAAACCAACTGAATGGAACCGATAATTTGAAAACATTCAGGCAAATATAGATTAACGGAACAAAAAGCCAGTGGGCAATAACAGAAGCAATCATCGTAAAATGCGTATCACCAGCACCACGTAAAGCACCCACCAATGCTACCATCACCGCTTCGGAAAGCACATAAAGCGAGGCAAGGCGTATCATGCTTATAGCTGTAGGCAGTGCCTTGTCAAAAATCGCACTTGGCACACTGGGCTGAAACACCAAAACCAACGTTTTGGGAATAAGCAAAAACAAAATCAGAATGATTACTGAATAAAAGATACCTGTTTTTATGCCCGACAAGGCGGCCCGATGAGCTGCCTGCGGACGCTCTGCCCCCATATAACGTCCTACCAGACTGGTCACACTGGTTTCAATACCAATAAGCGGAATAAACGATACCATATCCCAGTTAAACATAATTGTCGTAGCTGTAGAAGCTACATCCCCCTGTGATTGAAACAATGCAACCATGAAGAAAAAAGCGATGAAATTCATAAACAGTTCAAAACCGGCAGGCGAACCGAAGTAAATCAGTTTCTTCATAATAACGGTTGAAAACCGAAAAGACTTTCCAACCGAAAAAACGCCGTTGTTTTCTGAGCCGAAATAGGCTGAAAACAATATCAAGATTGCGACCACCGATCCCGCTACCGTTGCTAAAGCAGCTCCGGAGATTCCCATCGGTTGCAATCCGAGTTTCCCAAAAATCAGGATATAATCCAGCACTACATTCGTCAACATAGCAGCGACAGTTGACACCATGACAATCCTGGTACGGCCGATACCCACAAAGAAGCAACTAAGCGTATGCCTCAGCAATGGGAAAAGGCTTCCCCAAGCCAGTATGGAAACGTATTGTATCTGATAATGAATTTGTGATTCCGGTATGTGTAATGCTCCAAACAATGAAACAATCAAAGGTTTAATCAACACAATAAGCGGCCATGCAATTAATGCAATGATTATTCCCTGAAACGTCGTTCTGGAAACATTTTGGTTTTCACCTGCCCCCATATATTGCGCAGTAAGTGCAGTGGTGTACCCGATCAGTCCGATAAAAAAGAAAGTGAGCATTTGCAGAGTGATTCCTCCGGCCAGTGAAGCATTCATCTGTTCCGAACCAATCTTTGCAAGAAAAAGCCGGTCGGTAAACGTCATTACTCCATCACAAGCGGAGGATATTATCATAGGTAGAGCCAACATAAGCAACTCTTTTTGCCCACCCGATTTATGGTAGCCTGAATAAAACTTCTTGATTTTCTTACGTAGCATCACAGAGTCTTAAAAAATGGACAGCAAAAGTAGTCAATTATCCTAAAGTTGATTCAAATACTTTTGTAGCTTTTCTATATATTGCCCCACATGCACTCCGTCAACAAAAGCATGATGAACCTGCACAGAAAAAGGCAAAAGCACTTTTCCTTCCTGTTCAAAATATTTTCCCCACGAGATGCGAGGCACGGAATCGTTACGATTGATGGAAATCGTGTGTGACAAATGTGTAAACGAAATCCATGGAATGCAGGTGATATAGATAAAATCATCGCGACCAATCATGGGGGCGTAATCGAAATAGAGTTTTTGTTTTTCGGATGTTTCTTTGGCTAGTTTCACAAACTTGAACAAATCATCTTGCATATCGAGGGTTACAAACTTAAACAAATCATCTGTTGCATCTGCCGACATATCGGTGAACGAAGGATGAAGCTTATCGTGTAAAACAACCTGCTTGTTTTCCCGCACCCGATAACGAAAGTTTTCGGATTGGTCGGTTACCTTCATCACGGAGTAAATCATTGCATAGTAAAAAGGTATTTTATTTTCTTTTACAAAGTACAGTAAATGAGTCACATCGATATTTGCACATATATTATATTGCGGATAATCCATCCGGTAAAAAAACTCAAAATGTTCCCTGCGTTTCCAGTTTTCAAGGTCGATTGTTTGCATAATAGTTTTATTTCTCAAGTTCCATCATCTTACTTGAGTCGAGGAGTTTGTCGATATTTTGTTTGATTTTATTTTCTTCCCAATCCCACCATTTCAATTCTTGTAGATATTTTATTTTCTCTTCCGAAAATCGCTTGCGGATTAATTTTGCCGGAGATCCACCAACAATTGAATAAGGTTCGACATCTTTGGTAACAATGGCGCGGGAAGCAACGATAGCACCGTCGCCAATGGTCACCCCTGCCATGATGACCGCCTCAAAGCCGATCCACACATCGTTGCCGATAATGATGTCACCTTTGTTGTCCCACGCATCGGTAACTGGGCCATCCAAGGCCCATTCTTCCTGCATGATGGCAAAAGGATAAGTGGAAAGTGAACCAAGTGTGTGGTTCGATCCGTTGAAAAGAAATCTGGTACCACAAGCAATTGAACTAAACCGCCCGATTTTCAACCGGTCATTGTTGACGTAAGGGTAGTGATAAAGCACACATTTCGATTCAAAATCAAGCGGATTGTCAAAATCGTGGTAAATGGTATAATCGCCCACTTCAATAAACGGGCTCTTTATGCAGTTTTTCAGGTAAATGGTCTGCTTATCGTTTTGGCGGGGAAATAATAGTGATTTGTTTGGCATATTGTTTGAGTTTTTCTAGGGCCTATCCCAAATTTTGTACAAATGTAAAACATTTACACTTCGGATATTCTATCAAACCGGTCGCGAATTAGTTGCATATATACCCTATCGAGTGCAAATAAAGCTATTATTTTCAAATTATATCATTCCGGGTATAAATGTGATTCAAAAGTAGATATTTATACCTTATGGGGTATAATAAATCATATAAAATTGATTAGAATACCTGCGACAGTTTCTTTGCTTTTATCAATCTATCCAAAGACGTATAGCGGGGAGCTTGTGGAGCCAAGCCTTTTTTGTCTCTATCGAGCGGTATCGGGGTGATGGCTTTGGCAGCATCTTTGAATTTCAGGATGTATTTGTTGGTATCCTCCCATTTCTCTATCGAAACGATTTCGGCATAATGGGTAATGGCAGAGACCGGGGCTACTTGATAGGCGGCAATGTATTTCAATTTATCGATCATGGAGGCATTAATGCGAATGGCAAACCAACAGTGATTTCCCAGAAACTCTTTTTCAAAACCCTCTTCACGCGCCGGAACCACCACCGTATTCAGCTCTTCGGGGCGCAAAGTTGCTGCCTGATTTTCGGAGACTTCGCGTATCTCAGCATTAAACGGAGTATATTTGTAGATAAACTCATCTCCCAGACGAAATGCCTGAAACTCGATGATATCGGTATCCATGGTCAGCTGACTCAATACATTTTCCAACTCAGGGGTAGACTGATCGATCACTACAATAGCAGCAACCGGCTTCTCAAATATCAGGCTTTCAAGAAAATCATCAATATTGCGGTATCGGCTATGAGTTATCTTCTCTTCGGCAAAAGCCAGTTGGCCGGTAGCAACTAGATGCTCGTACAAAAAGGCTTTTATTTTACGCCCCGTCTCTTTGTACGAAATGGCAAATTTCAATATCTGCGAACCGATATGTTTGTATGGATCGTGGCTGGAAAGTTCATTCTCAATAATATACAAACGAGGATCGGCCTGAAACGAAAAATCAATCAGATACCCGTCGGGAATGGTAATAATGCTATCCCCTATCCGCTTTTTGATATCGATATATATACTGTTAGCCCCGAAAATCTGAGCCGACTTTTCTACGATTACCTGCTCGAATTCCTTCTCGGTAGCATATTCGTAGTAGTTGTATATCTTGTTGTTGAGAAGTAGTTTTTCCATTAGGTCAAATATTTATACTGCAACTTTTTTTAATGTTGAAGATACCTTACTGAAATCGATTTCATCAAAATCCTTCTTTGCTTTTTCCTGTACATCGACATCTTTGACATTTAAGACATTGGACATATACTTTAGCTTTCTTTTTAGATTCTCCAATAAATCCGACCACTTCATAATCCACACTTCAATATTTCCATTGTCATTTTTAGGATACAAATAAGGATTACTATATGTTTTCTGTCGCCCTTTCATCTCGTACTTGATTTGACTGTTTATTTCAGAGCTAACAAGAAGTATTTTATAGAAATTTCCATCTGGAAAAGCTCCCATTTCTTTAACTTCACGGGCATATTTCATAGCCTGTTCAATTTCTTTAGGTCTTATCTTTACTTTAGGCGCTTTTAATTCCACAATCAAAAATCCTGATCAATGATTCTATCGCAATGCATAAACAAATCTGTGATTGATTTTACGCCTGATTATTTTATTTCGCTAATATTATCATTACTTGAGCAGGTTGCATTTCTTTATTGATTTTGTAAGTTTTATCCCAATAAGAGTATTGGGGGTTCATTGGATTTTTACTTTCGGTTTTATCTTTAGCATTGCCATACCAAAAATCGGCACGCGCACTTGCTTGCCCACGAAGCAAATTACTTACCTGTATTTCCTGATTCATCTGGTCGAGCAAAAATCCGTAATGATTCACCAAACGGCAAATAATTAGGTCTGGCGTACCCTTTCTTCCAGCTTTTCTACTAACTATTTATCTTTCAATGGTGAATAAATCTTATTATCCTTACTTTTAACGTCTAATGACATGTATATGTGTTTTATATTGATTATTAACGACACAAAGCTACAAATTCGCCCTGAAAATTTAATATTTAATTATTTTTTCGAGGCATTCTTATAAAATAAATGATTTAAATAGCAAGACTTATTCCTCAGGGTATTGGCTGCTTTATTAACAAAAAAACGTGTTTTAACCCGATAGAATTGCTCTCCGGTAGTATAAGATACAAATAAGAACTGACTTTATATCTATTTCAAGCAATACCTCTCTTTAAAAATCATGGTGCTCATCAAGAAACTCATAACTCAGCGAATTGAAGGGCAATGCAATCGAACGAAGAGGGGGAGTAATTGCTGCAATTTTATCATCTAGTTTGCAACAACTAACAGTCTTTTTCTAAAAAATAATAGAAAACACAACATTCAAAAAATAGAAAACCGCTGCAAACAAGTTGTTTACAGCGGTCAAACTATTAATGGTTATGATGTTTAGAACATCTTACTTCACTTCTTCGAAGTCCACATCCGTCACATTGTCATCGCCTGATTTTTGGCCCTGATCCTGGCTTGCTTGTTGCTGGCCTGCGAAATCCTGAGGATTTGCCTGAGCACCGCCTTGTGCATTTGCCTGGTTGTACATTTCCTGAGATGCAGCTTGGAACACTGTGTTGAGTTCTGTAGTCGCAGCATCGATGCCTGCGATATCCTGAGCTTTATGAGCTTCCTTCAGTTTGGCAAGTGCAGCTTCAATTGGAGCTTTCTTGTCTGCAGGAAGTTTGTCACCAAGTTCTTCCAATTGTTTTTCCGTTTGGAATATGAGGCTGTCGGCATGATTCAGTTTGTCAATGCGTTCCTTTTCCTTGGTATCTGCCTCGGCATTGGCTGCAGCTTCATCCTTCATACGTTTGATTTCATCATCGCTAAGACCGCTTGATGCTTCAATACGAATGCTTTGAGACTTACCGGTTGCCTTGTCTTTTGCAGAAACGTTCAAAATACCGTTGGCGTCGATATCGAAAGTAACCTCAATTTGAGGAGTTCCACGACGTGCAGCTGGAATTCCGTCCAGATGGAAGCGACCGATGGTCTTGTTGTCTTTGGCCAGGGAACGTTCACCCTGAAGGATATGAATCTCAACGGATGGCTGATTGTCGGCTGCGGTTGTAAATACTTCCGACTTTTTGGTCGGGATGGTCGTATTGGACTCTATCAGTTTGGTCATTACACCACCCATGGTTTCAATACCAAGAGAAAGCGGGGTTACATCGAGCAACAATACGTCGGTCACATCTCCTGAGAGAACACCTCCCTGAATAGCAGCACCTACAGCAACCACTTCATCGGGATTGACACCTTTGGAAGGAGTCTTTCCAAAGAATTTTTCGACCAAAGTCTGAATAGCAGGGATACGGGAAGAACCACCAACCAGAATCACTTCGTCTATATCATTAGCGGTAAGACCGGCATCGGACAAAGCCTTACGGCAAGGTTCAACGCAAGCCTGAATGTAACGGTCTGCCAATTTTTCAAACTGCGCACGGCTCAACGATTTTACCAGGTGCTTTGGAATACCGTTTACCGGCATGATGTATGGCAAATTAATTTCGGTAGAAGTAGAACTTGACAATTCGATCTTAGCCTTTTCTGCAGCTTCCTTCAAACGTTGCAAAGCCATAGGATCCTTGCGAAGGTCAATGCCTTCCTCCTTGAGGAATTCTTCGGCCAACCAGTCTACAATGGTCTGGTCAAAGTCATCTCCACCCAGGTGAGTATCACCGTTTGTGGATTTTACTTCGAAAACACCGTCACCCAATTCCAGTATGGAGATATCAAATGTACCGCCACCAAGGTCGAATACGGCAATCTTCATGTCCTTGCTCTTCTTATCCAAACCATAAGCCAAAGCCGCAGCCGTTGGTTCGTTTACGATACGGCGAACTTTAAGGCCTGCAATCTCACCGGCTTCTTTGGTTGCCTGACGTTGAGAATCGTTAAAGTAAGCAGGTACAGTGATGACAGCTTCCGTCACTTCAGTGCCCAAATAATCTTCAGCGGTCTTCTTCATTTTTTGAAGAATCATAGCTGAAATTTCCTGAGGGGTATACATACGTCCGTCAATATCCACACGGGGAGTGTTGTTTTCGCCACGGACTACACTGTATGCCATACGTTTGATATCGCCTCCAACCTGATCGTAGGTTGTACCCATAAAACGTTTGATGGACGATACGGTTTTTTGTGGGTTTGTGATGGCTTGACGTTTTGCAGGATCACCTACTTTACGTTCACCTCCTTCAATAAAGGCCACAACAGAAGGAGTCGTACGTTTGCCTTCACTGTTAGCAATAACGATAGGGTCGTTCCCTTCCAAAACAGAAACACAAGAGTTTGTGGTTCCTAAGTCAATTCCAATAATTTTTCCCATTTTAATCTTTATCTTTTAAGTTATCTTTTTTCAATGTTGATGATCTTCGCCGACTTCCTTTTCCGTTGTCGACACTGCATAAAAGTCAAAACCCGTGCCAAAAAACAAAAGAGTGTTTGAGGCGTTTTTTTGACAGGTCAAGATGGTTTACACTTTTCCATTTGACAGATGTATCTGACGATTTGGCAGAAAAAAGACGATAATCGATGCTGAGCACGAATTTAGACGGAACAGAGGTGTTAGTTTTTGCAAATAAATGCATTGTTTTTTGCTTTATACTTTTGAATTCAGTTTCTTTACAAGTCATTCGATTGCCATGTGAACGCATGGATTGCTTTACTTATATATATTTGACAGATTGATGATTAAGATACGATCGCTAAAGTTCTACTCTGGTGAATGGATAACATTGGCTTATGTGTTTGTTACGGCTATTTTCCTGGCTTTTAATTACAATAAGCTCAACAGCAATTTCTTTTTTTGGGGAAGCAGAATCGTTACTGTCGTTCTGATAGTCTTGCTTGCCAATTTATCACGCAGCAGGGATTGGCTGTATTTGAAGGCCTTTCGTCAATTTCTGCCATTTATCATTCTTGGATACTGGTATTCGGAAACTTACGATTTTGCAGGTTATATTTTGCCAAACCAGGATGCTTTTTTCTGCAGGGCAGATCGGGTACTTTTCGGGTTTGAGCCATCCTTGTCGTTCTGTAAGCATTTTCCACAAAGGTGGTTCAGCGAACTGATGTTCTTCGGTTATTTCTCCTATTATATCATTTCAATCGGAGTACCTTTATTTTTCTGGCAAAGGCTGAAAGCAGATTTCAACCGGGCAATATTCGTTATATTGTGCTCTTTCTACTTGTTTTACATCATTTACATCATTTTGCCCGTTGGCGGGCCACAGTTCTATTTTCAGGGAAGTCTTGGAGAAACACCTCCCGGCTATTTTTTCTCCTACATGGTTCATGCCATCCAACGATTTGGAGAGAAACCTACGGGAGCTTTCCCCAGCTCCCATGTTGGTATTTCAACGGTGCTTTTGCTTCTGATATTCTTCAAAGCCCGCAAAACTTTTTGGAAACTCCTGCCATTTTACATCATATTGGTGATGTCCACTGTTTACATTAAAGCACACTATTTGGTCGACGTTTTGGGTGGTTTTATTTCCGCCATACTCTTTTATGGTATTTCAAACAAGCTTTTCGATGCGTTGTCCGACCGGTTCTGTGACGAACCCTACTATAGCGAAAACATATCAGACACTTCGGTAAAAAGGACAGAATCCAGATAAAGGGCTGGACAATACAAGCTGCATACACCAGATTTATTAACACATAATTCCATCAACACACCATTCCAATCATGAAACACGTCAAAATCTTTCTGCTGGCAGCCAGTCTTGCACTGTCGGCTTACACCGCTTCCGCTCAGGAAGTATTCAGAAACAAGGATCTCACCATCACGAAACTGAAAACCAATCTATGGGAAGTTGAAACTTCAGACAATGCCAGTATGTATATCCTTGAGGGGGAAAAGAAGGCTATACTCATAGATACAGGCACCAAATGTGATTCCCTGGACAAGATCGTAAAAAGAATAACGAACAAACCTCTTTACGTGGTCATAACCCATGCCCATGGCGATCACGCAGGTAACATTCATTTTTTTCCTGCAATCTATATGCATCCTGCAGACTCCGTATTGATGAGAAGATCTGATTACGAAGGCAAAATACATTACATTGATGAAGGTTATGTCTTCGATCTGGGCGGAACGAAAGTCGAAGTCGCCTTTACACCAGGACATACGCCCGGCTCCATTGTCTTTTTTGACAAGAAAGGGAAAAACTGCTTTTCCGGTGATGCCTTTGGTTCCAGCTTCGTATGGCTTCAATTGCAACCCTCTACTCCGATGGATATCTATGCCAAATCTTGCGAAAAGATGGAAAAGATCATGAATGCCGGAATAGACAGCATTTATGGAGGTCACTACTCTCAAGCAAACTACAAGGCTTTGGGCAAAAGTTACATTGTTTCCATGCATCAATTGGCCAAAGCGCTGGTCAACGGAACTGAGCCGGAACCCAAGCCCTACCCGATCAAACGTGGAGCTCAGAACCCAATGATAACCACACTGGGTGAGGCAAGCATTGTTTTTGACCCTGAACATATCAAATGAAGGCATCATGAAAAATACTAAATTTCTGATCCTAGCTCTTTCAGTCATAGTCTGCTCGCCAGCCTTGCCTCAAAAACCAATCTCAAATGGCCTGGTTCAGACGTCTGAAGGGCTCATTTCAGGCACTTTAAGTGCAGACAAGGCTGTGAAAATATTCATGGGCGTACCTTTTGCCGCACCTCCTGTGGGCAACCTGCGTTGGAAAGCGCCCCAACCCGTTAAGCCCTGGAAAGGAATCAAGGCCTGCGTCAATCCACCGGCATCAGCCATGCAAGCAACGCCAGCCCCTTTCTACTGCTGGACAGAAGAATTTCTGGCTCCCAAAAAGCCAATCAGTGAAGATTGTCTTTACCTGAATGTCTGGACCATGGCCAAGACGGCCAAGGATAAAAAACCAGTCATAGTGTGGATTCACGGAGGTGGCTTTAACGCCGGTTCAGGAACCGTACCGTTATACAATGGCGAAGAAATGGCAAAAAAAGGAGTAGTTTTTGTCACCATCAATTACCGCCTTGGTATTTTCGGATTTCTGGCACACCCAGCACTGTCCGCTGAAACTCCGGACAATATTTCCGGGAACTACGGTATCCTCGACCAAATTGCAGCCTTGAAATGGGTCAAGAAAAATATTGAAGCATTCGGTGGCGACTCCTCCAATGTGACAATAGCCGGACAATCGGCCGGTTCATACAGCGTGAACGTACTGATGATTTCTCCTTACGCCAAGGGCTTGTTCGAAAGGGCTATCGCACAAAGTGGAGGGAGTTTCAAAAAGACTCCCAATCCGGAACAAAGCCTGAAAAGCTCAGAAGCCGCAGGTTTGCAGCTAACTCAAAAATTGGGCATTCAGAATATAGATCAGCTCAGGGCCATTCCGGCAGATTCAATCCTAAAGATTCAGGGGCATTGGAGCATTACCGTCGACCATGTCATCATACCGGAATCGTATGCCACATTTGCAGCCGGAAAACAAAATGATGTCCCCCTGCTTACAGGATGGAACGGAGATGATGGTACCTCTTTCGGGCCCGCCCCCTCAGCCGGGAAATTCAGGGAAATGGCACAAAAGCGATACGGTGAAAAAGCAGCTGAATATCTGAGGCTTTTTCCCGCAAACAACGACGAAGAAGCCAAAGCATCGCAAAAACTGAACATCCAGCTTTCATACGGTTGGAGCAATTACCAATGGGCTTTGTTGCAATCAAAAACAGGAAAAAGCAAAGCCTACCTGTATCGATTTACCCATGTTCCACCAGGCGAACCCAATTATGGGGCCTTTCACTCTTCTGAGTTTGGTTATGCCCTGAAAACGCTCCGTTTGTGGAACAGACCGTTCAAAAGTTGGGATTACAAGCTTTCGGACATGATGTCCTCCTATTGGGTCAATTTTGCCAAAACAGGAAATCCCAATGGTAAAGGTTTACCTGTATGGCCCCAAATGGATGCAAAAAATGAACGGATCATCAATTTTGGCGATGAGGTGACCATCCTTTCCTTGCCAAACAAGGAGCAAATGAGCTTTATGGATGAAGTAAACTGAAAGCGGCATTTGTAAAAGCATAAAAAAAGCCAGGTGAAAAACCTGGCTTTTTTTATGCTTATAAACTTTTATCAATCGTTCATGGATGCAAGGAATTCCTCGTTCGATGCCGTTTTCTCAAGTCTGCCTTTCAGGAAGTCCATGGCTTCGAGTGAATTCATGTCAGCAAGATAACGGCGGAGAATCCAAAGACGGTCCTGAGTCTGCTGGTCGAGCAACAGGTCATCACGACGAGTGCTGGAGGCTGTAATATCGACAGCAGGGAAAATTCGTTTGTTGGCCAATTTGCGGTCAAGTTGAAGTTCCATATTACCGGTTCCCTTGAACTCTTCAAAAATCACGTCATCCATCTTGGAGCCGGTTTCTGTCAGAGCTGTTGCAATAATGGTCAGTGAACCGCCGTTTTCAATGTTGCGGGCAGCACCGAAGAAACGTTTTGGCTTGTGAAGCGCATTGGCATCCACACCACCGGACAAAACCTTGCCGGAAGCAGGCGCTACCGTATTGTAGGCGCGCGCCAAACGGGTGATGGAATCCAGAAGGATAACCACATCGTGACCGCATTCCACCATACGTTTTGCTTTTTCAAGTACAATACTGGCTATTTTTACATGGCGTTCTGCCGGTTCATCAAAAGTAGAAGCAATCACTTCCGCATTGACGCTACGTGCCATATCGGTCACTTCCTCAGGACGTTCGTCTATGAGAAGAACAATCATGTAAACTTCCGGATGGTTGGCCGCAATGGCATTGGCAATATCTTTCAGCAATACGGTCTTGCCGGTTTTCGGCTGAGCAACAATAAGACCACGCTGTCCTTTACCGATTGGAGAAAAAAGATCGACTACACGAACAGAGGTATTGGCATATCTCTTGTTTCCTGTGAGATTGAACTTTTCTTCCGGGAAAAGCGGTGTCAAATGGTCGAAAGACAAACGATCACGTACATAAGAGGGTTCCCGCCCATTGATGCGTTCTACTTTGACAAGCGGAAAATATTTTTCACCTTCCTTGGGCGGACGGATAGGTCCCAATACCACGTCTCCGGTCTTAAGCCCGAAAAGCTTGATCTGAGATTGGGAAACATAGACGTCGTCGGGAGAGGAAAGGTAGTTGTAATCGGAGGAACGAAGAAATCCATAGCCATCAGGCATGATCTCCAGACAGCCGGATCCCATCAAGATGCCTTCAAACTCAAAGAGACGCTCCTCTTCTGTACGTTGAGGACGGTTCGGATTGTTTTGACGTTGAAAATTTCCTCTGTTTTGTTGATTCTGGTTCGGATTCTGGTTTTGGTTCGGATTCTGATTCTGATTCTGAACACCAACTTTAACAGGACGGCCTAACCGGTTATCCTGCGATTCGTTCTTTGGGCCAATGCCTGCCAAACGGCGGGCTTCTGCCAAAGCTTCTTCGCCTGCAGTAAGCAGAGATGGAGCTTCGATGGCTTCTTTTGGAGCAACAGGTGTTGCTGTTTCTTCTATCGGAGCAAGAATACTGGGTTCTGTCTGTTCCGTCATTTCTACCGGAACTTCCACTGTCTTTTTCAAGATAGGCTTTGCTTTGGGACGGCCTCTTCTCTTAGGCTCGTTGGCGTCACCTTGCGGTTCTGCTACAGGAACACTAATCTCGACCGGTGTTTCAATTTCTTTTTTAACTTCAACCATCGCTGTTACAGGTACTGCTTCAGCAACGACTGGAGCAACTTCTTTTACGGCCTCTTCGGCTTTTGGAGCTTCCAGAGTTACATTCTGGGCTGCTTCATCCTGTGCAGCAATCGGTTGCTCTATCTTACGGGGTTTTTCAAGCTTGGGACGAGGTTTTTGGTTTTTCTTCTGACCCTGATTTCCACTTTCCTTACGGGGCTGAACCTGTTCTGCAGTTTCTTTCTGAGTGATAGGAGATACCGCATTTGCTTTTTCAGGAGTCTCGCCTTGTTTAACTTGTGGCTTTTCCGGCTTAACCTGTTTGGCCTCTTTGTCGTTGGCCGTATACACTTTCACCTCTTTATCCTTATTCTGAGGTATTCGTGTTCGTTTTCTACGGTCTTCCGGATTGGTATCTTTTATTTGTGCCGCTTTGCGGCTTGCGTTTTGAATGGCTTGTTCATCAAGGATTCGATACACGAGTGCATCTTTTGCACTGGAATCGACTTTGGTCAAGCCTAATTCTTTGGCAATTTCGATAAGTTCAGGCAATGACTTTGAGTTCAATTGCACAATATTGAAGTTGGGCATGAAAGGAGAATTAAAAATTTTTGGTTGATTTCAACAGGCAGCAGAATCGTGCCTATCGGAAGAATTCAGCTGCAAAGATATACATTTTTCCGATATATGTCGTAATTCTGTAAAAATATTTTTTTAAGACATTATGAAAGGTCAACGCTTAAGTGATAGACCCTCTTGGTCATATCATCCACACGAAAACGGTTGTCAATGCGCTCTCCGATCACCCATACAACATCTTTTCCTGAGCAAAGGAGCCACAAGTCTTCCTTCTCGATGGCTGTCATCTTGCAATCGATGCAATAATCGCTGATAAGCTTGCGGCCGCGCATCCCGAATGGGATGAAATTGTCTCCTTTTTTGGGATGACGGATTGTCAAGGGGAAAAGCAACTTATCTGCATCCAGAAAGGCCATGGACTTAGATGTGGAAATTTTGTAATCCTTGCCGGGTTTTACAAAACAGCATTTCATACCGATGGGTTCTGTTATCACGGTTTGGGTTTCTTCCAGCGGATATTCCGTATTTTCCTGGGAAGGCAATTCTGAAATTAAAAGACAGTCCCGGTCAAAAACCAGCCTATGAGTATGCGAAAAATACAGTCTACCCGATGTTCCCCAGCGGTTTTTCCAGATGGACTGCACATCCGCACGACCAAAACCGTACTCTGAAAGAAGTTCATACAGCACACTTTGAGGCGCTTTTTCCTGTTCAAGGGCAGAAAGCGATATATTCAGGGGGAGATCGGATGTTCCGTTCCTGGATCCCTGGCATAAACGTTCCTTGGCCTCATCAATGGCCTGTTCATAAAGAATTTCCGTTTCACCCAAATGATCCATCGTCCTAGCGATGGAATCGCGAACGGAGGGTTGGATACTTTCCAATAACGGAAGAACTTCCAGACGTATCTTGTTCCTGCGATATTCGTTCAACAGATTGCTACGATCGGTCACAAAAGTAAGTCCACGCTGTTCCACATATTCAAGAATAGCTTCCTTGTCACAACAAAGCAAAGGTCGTACCACATTTCCATTGCGGGGCTTGATGCCCGTCAGACCACGGATGCCTGTACCACGAATCAGGTTGAGCAATACCGTCTCTACACTATCGTCTCGATGATGGGCCACAGCAACGGCCACAGCTCCCTGTTCCTTGCGCAGCTCTTCAAACCAATTATAGCGTAAATCCCTGGCTGCCATTTCGACTGAAAGACCTTCCTGTTCCGCATATTCCGCAGCATAAAGATCGGTCTTGTAAAAAGGGACGCCAAGATCACGGCAAAGCTGATGGGAAAACGCCGCATCACGATCGGACTCTTCACCTCTGAGGTGGAAATTAACATGTGCACCTATACAATAATAGTCAAGACGATGCAGAATATCCATCAATGTAACAGAATCCGCCCCACCACTAAGTGCAACAATCACTCGTGCACCTTCCGGCAACAGATTGAGGGATTCAATGTATTTCTTAACGACACGGTCTAGCATAGTTCCATTATTTAGCAGCCCAATTCTTTCGGTAAAGATAAAAAAAACCGTACATTTGTATGCTTAATTTTTGAAACATTTTAAAACAATGATTGAACGGATTCAAAAGCTTTTGGCAGAGGCAAAATCCTGGTCGGCAGCCAATGCCGAGGAATTGGAAGCCCTGCGCATAAAATATCTTAGTAAAAAAGGAGAGATCACCCAGCTTTTTAACGATTTCAGGGAAGTCCCCAACGAGCAGAAACGTCAGGTTGGGCAACTGCTGAATGAACTGAAAACTCAGGCACAGGATCGCCTCAATGAATTGAAATCCGGATTTGAAGGAACAGGCAAGACCGACACCGATGCAGACTACAGCAGAAGCTCCTACCCTGTCGAATTAGGCACACGTCACCCTCTATCCATTGTCAAGAATGAGATCGTGGACATTTTCGCCCGTTTGGGTTTCACCATCGCCGAAGGTCCTGAGATCGAGGATGACTGGCATCTGTTCGGAGCATTGAATTTCCCGCCCGAACACCCTGCTCGTGACATGCAGGATACGTTCTTCATCGAAAAAACTCCGGATATTTTACTTCGTACCCATACATCCTCCGTTCAATCCAGAGTCATGACAGGTGCAGAGCCTCCAATCCGCATCATTTGCCCAGGCCGGGTTTATCGCAACGAAGCCATTTCTTACCGCGCACACTGCTTCTTCCATCAGGTAGAGGCCCTGTATATCGACAAGAATGTCTCTTTTGCTGATTTAAAACAGGCTCTCCTGTACTTCGCCCGGGAAATGTTCGGTGAAAAGACGGAAATCCGTTTGCGTCCCTCCTACTTCCCGTTCACGGAACCATCCGCAGAAATGGATATTTCCTGCAACATCTGCGGTGGCAAAGGCTGCAATTTCTGCAAGCACACCGGATGGGTCGAGATTTTAGGTTGCGGCATGGTCGATCCGGCCGTTCTTGAAAACTGTGGCATCGACAGCAAGGTTTACAGCGGATATGCATTGGGCATGGGCGTGGAGCGCATCACCAACCTGAAATATCAGGTCAAGGACTTGCGCATGTTCTCCGAGAACGACGTTCGCTTCCTGGAAGAGTTCAAAGCCGCTTATTAAGAAAGAACTATAAAATACAAGCCTCCGCTTCCAATCCGGATCCGGAGGTTTTTAATTTAACGGAAAATGACGACAGAGGAACGCTACAAACACATCATAGACTGGTTTCTGGCCAATGTTCCAGAAGCCAAGTCCGAGCTTGATTTCAAAAGTCCTTACGAACTGTTGGTGGCTGTCATACTTTCGGCTCAATGTACCGACAAAAGAGTAAATATGACCACGCCCGCTTTTTTTGAAGCGTTTCCTGAACCCGAGGTCTTGGCTGTCTCTTCACCCGACGTTGTTTACTCTTATATTAAAAGCATATCTTATCCCAACAACAAGGCCAAGTCTTTGGTCGGAATGGCTCAAAAGCTGGTCTCCGACTTTGGTGGCCGTGTACCCGACAATATGGAGGAGTTGCTCACCCTGCCAGGGGTTGGCCGAAAGACCGCCAGCGTCATGTTGATCTGCGCATTCGATAAACCGGCTATGCCTGTAGATACCCACGTTTTCAGGGTTTCCAACCGTCTTGGGCTGACCGACAATTCCAAAAGTCCGGAAGAGACCGAAAGGATACTTTTGGCAAACATTCCGGAACATCTGCTTCCCATTGCCCATCACTGGCTTATCCTGCACGGCCGCTATATATGCCAAGCCCGCAACCCCCTTTGCGGAGAATGCGGGCTCATATCCTGGTGCAAATATCAGGGACACTGATCAGTCCACCATCAATTTGCGGTATCTTACACGTTTGGGAGCTTCATCGCCCAGGCGTTGGCGTTTGTTTTCTTCGTATTCGGAATAGGATCCTTCAAAATAGAAAACTTCAGAGTTTCCTTCAAAGGAAAGGATATGGGTACAAATCCTGTCAAGAAACCAGCGGTCGTGGCTGATGACCACGGCACAACCCGCAAAACTTTCCAGACCTTCTTCCAAAGCACGGAGTGTATTCACATCGATGTCATTGGTCGGCTCATCAAGCAGCAGTACATTGGCTTCGGATTTCAGGTTCAAGGCCAAATGCAACCGGTTGCGCTCACCGCCTGAAAGTACACCTGCCAACTTTTCCTGATCGGCTCCTGCAAAGTTAAATTTAGAAAGATAAGCACGTGCACTGATTTCACGTCCACCCACCCGGATGTATTCCGTTCCACCTGAAACAATCTGATAAACGGTTTTCTGAGGATCGATGGCCGCATGGCTCTGATCCACATAACCCAGCTTGACGGTCTCTCCAACTTCAAAAGTACCGGCATCCGGTTTTTCCAACCCCATGATCAGTTTGAAGAGCGTGGTCTTACCAGCACCGTTGGGACCAATGATGCCGACGATACCGTTGGGAGGCAAGGTGAAATTCAGATTGTCAAACAACAGCTTGTCACCAAAGGCTTTGGAAACTCCCTGCACTTCAATAACCTTGTTTCCCAGACGAGGGCCATTGGGGATGAACAACTCCAGTTTTTCTTCCTTTTCTTTCTGGTCTTCGTTTAACAATTGGTCGTAGGAATTAAGACGGGCCTTCCCCTTGGACTGACGGGCTTTGGGAGACAGGCGTACCCATTCCAGTTCCCGCTCCAGGGTCTTGCGGCGTTTGCTGGCTTGCTTCTCTTCCTGAGCCATACGCTTGGTCTTTTGATCCAACCAGGAACTGTAATTCCCTTTCCAGGGAATACCCTCACCACGGTCAAGCTCCAGAATCCAGCCTGCCACCTGATCCAGAAAATAGCGGTCGTGGGTAACCGCTATGACAGTACCCGGATATTGCTGCAAATGCTGCTGCAACCAATCGATGGATTCAGCATCCAAGTGATTGGTAGGCTCATCAAGCAACAAAACATCGGGTTGCTGCAAAAGCAAACGGCAAAGGGCAACACGTCTGCGTTCCCCTCCGGAAAGAGAACTCACCAACTGATCGTCGGGCGGACAGCGTAAGGCATCCATGGCTCGTTCCAGCTTGCTGTCCAGATTCCACGCATCGGTGGCATCTATATGATCCTGCAATTCAGCCTGACGTGAGAAAAGTAGATCCATCTTATCCGAATCCTCATAATATTCAGGAAGGCCGAATTTATTATTAATTTCTTCATACTCAGCCAGGATATCCACAATTTTTTGTACGCCTTCCATAACCACCTCCTTGACCGTTTTGCTGTCATCCAAATGGGGTTCTTGCTCAAGATAGCCTACAGAATATCCCGGTGAAAATACAACCTCACCCTGGTATTCCTTTTCAATACCGGCTATGATTTTCATCAAGGTCGACTTACCTGAGCCATTCAAACCGATGATGCCGATTTTCGCTCCGTAAAAGAAAGATAGGTAGATGTTTTTGAGTACTTGTTTCTGTGGAGGGAACAGTTTGCTTACGCCCACCATAGAGAAAATGATCTTTTTATCGTCTGCCATATATATTTTGTTGTTGTTCTTTTGGACAAAGGTAGGCAAATTTGCACACAGCCCAAGCATTTTCAATTTCGGTTTTTAAGGAATTCTTCACCTGAACGACTTTATGTAGAATTTCGCACGGAAAAAATGTATTTTTTACATCCCTCATTTTCTGAAATATAAGTCTTGTCAAACAATTTATTACAAAAATAAACGACCATAATTTTGCATTTATGGTCAGAAGCACTATCTTTGCACTCGCTTTTCAGAAGCAAACACAGGTCTGATTCGCTAGCTCAGCTGGTAGAGCACAACACTTTTAATGTTGGGGTCCTGGGTTCGAACCCCAGGCGGATCACCGAAGTGAAAGTAAAACCCTTGAAAACCAAACAGTTTCAAGGGTTTTTATATTTAATACTGGCAGTAATACTGGCAACATTGGGGCTTATCTACACTCTTGCCATGTCATAATATCTATTTTGGAAGCTGAATATTTATCTCACTTGAAAGCTTCATTATTTCTGATGATAATTCTCTTCTTTTTTCAGCAAAAGTCTGAAATGAACCGCTTGGAGAAATTCCTAATGATATATATTCGCTTGCGTATCCATAAAGTTTTAAAATGCTATTGTGTAACTCTTTGTATTTTTGAGGATAAGAATTTAGTTTTCGTAAAGAGGTCTCAATTTTTGACTTCCCACTGTTTAGGATTTTTATATTATCCTCCATTTCGACTTGAGCGACAGCAAGTGCTTCATTAAAATCCTTTCGATAATATGGGCTTTCGCTATTATGATATGCACCCTCACTAAAAATGGCGTTTTTCCAGACAGTACCATAAAATTCTGTTATGGTTTCTGATAAAGATGAGGTTATTAGCATTTCGGCCACTGCTGATTTTACCTCTTTAATGTATTTTTTCTCATTGTAAATTTTTAGAAAGATGCTTATTCCAGCTATTAGTGTAATTGCCAATGCGATAATTATGAAATTCTTGCGTGTTAGCTTTTTCATTATATTTGATTTTTAGTGGTTGTATCTAAAATAATAATTCTAAAATTCACAATTCTAAGTAGAAAAATCCGAATAATGTCGAATTCTAATTTTTAGAATATGGTCGTAATTAATTAAAAATTGTAAGATGTGGTAAAAGTTACCAGTTGGCATTTTTGTTTGCTTTTATTGCGTCTACGAAATCAGCTAAGTACTTATTGAAGAAATACTCTAACCCCTTTTTGCCAACTTCATTTTTAACATCGCCTTTTTTGTTAAATACATAAATATTACCTTCTAATGTGGAATAACCTTCTGGGTTTACTGTCATGTGTCTTAATGTCCCTGTTACGACTTGTTGCATGTTAAATGGTACTGGGGAATCTACCCGAATTTTGCCATCCTTAAACATGAATTTTATTATATATTCTACATCAAAGTGATTTACAACAAAGCCTGTTTTAGCTTTAATCGCATTCGAGTTCATTCCTTTTACGCTAATTACTTCATTGTCAATCACGCTTAATATTTCTTTTGGATTTGCATACAACGAACTAAGATAGATTTGAGCCGCCTTAAAGAGTTCACCTTGTGTTTTTCCCGTAAACTCAATGACGATATAACTTTTTGATTCATCTTTAGAATCTACAAAGCCGATAGGCGTTAATACAAATTGCGCTTGCGATTTGAATACGACAGCAAAAAATACGACTAATAGAAATAATGTTTTTTTCATAATGATTGACTTATAATTAAAGATTAAATTACTCATGTAACTGCACTTTTATTTCATTATACAACTGCAAAGACTTTGATGATAATTCATTTCTTTTTTAGCAGAAGGAGCTAAGTCGTGTTTAAAATATAATGTCGTATTGTTTACCCACATTGTTCAGAACAAACGACAAGCGTTCTTTGAGATTCTGAAAACAGAGGTAAGCATTAAACAGCATCCACTGATACTTGATTCTTCGCCATAATATTTCAATCAGGTTCAATTCGGGAGAATATGGAGGCAAGAAGAAAATAAGCACGTCTTGTTGTAAACGGAAAATAGCAATACAGCATTTTCAGGAAACAGGAATCCAACCAAATCAGATGCAATTTAAAAACAGGGGGGGCACGCCCCTAAGACCAGAAAACAGCATGGCGGGGAATCGCATTCCAACATTTTTTTTATTTTTTAATAAGAATTTAATTTCCTCATTTTTTGGCAATTTAGTTTCCTCAAGTTACTTTGTAAAAATACATTGTTTTTGATTTAATCATTATCCCAATCGTACTTTCTCAAATTACTAATTAATTCATCAATAATAGCATTAACCCTATCAGAAGTATCGTCAGCCGGTAAAGTGATTTCTAATAATTTCATATTTTTGTTTATTGATGAAGCCAATTCGAGGATTTCTTGATTGAAATCTGTTAGACTTCCCTGCGGTGACTTTGTTAATGAAGTAAATTCATTAACGTCTGAATATAATTCAATAAAAACCGGTTGAAGATCCTTGTACTTTGAAGGCGTTCTTTTCAAATTCTTCATCCCTTGTGAAATATATTCTGAAAGCTGGTCAATATGTTTAAACATCCCACCAATTTCAAACCTTTTCATTTTATATTCAACCGCTTCATTAAAGTTTCTAAAATACATTTCTTTACCATCTATATATACATGACTACTGTGAATGGCTCTTCCCCAGATTTCAGAATATTGGCTGGTAACCACTGCGGATAATGTTGTAGCAGTGCTAATGGCTGCTTTTAGCTCACAAGCATTTTTAAAATAAGCCTTCTCTCTATGTGATTTATAAACCAATAGAGAAGAGACAAGAACAACGACTAATACTGATACGATAATAATGTTTGTTTTTTTTATTTTCAGATTCATAGTGTTTTATTTTAGGTTAATATGAATCCTTGTAGGATAGCTCACAAGGGTTTTTCTTTTAATGAGGCAAGACTGGCTGTCCTTTAAATTTTAGTTTTGCTTCAAATAAACAGTTCCATAATATTTTGAATCAGTATATTGTAAATAAAATTTGTCTGCACTGTATATTTTCAAGTTAAAACTACTATATTGTTTTTTATCACCATTTCCGCCTTTAAAATAAAGAGTTAACTTGTCAGCATCGTCTGAAATATTAAAGTAACAACTTATCGTAGAGACGGTACTTATATACGTGCACTCTCCATGAGCTGAGAAAAGAAGAACTTGCCCATCTACATAATCTTCTTTATAAAAATGAATAGGCTCTGAGTATGTCTTGGTGAAACTGATTGTAGTATACTCTCCCATTATAGAGTCTAATGTGGTTGATTCACTATTAAATGTTCCAGTCATCATAGTTAAAGCCTTCAGTTGTGATTCCGAATAAGGAGAATTCACGGCATCATCTACTTTAGAACATCCGCAAAAAGCAAGCGCAAGCACTACAAAAAAATAGGATAAGATTCTTTTCATGGTATTTTAAATTTGTTTGATAGGCTAATCTATCTGATTATCATACATGATAACCAGACTGCAAATGTATAACTATTTCTTTGTTATCAATAATGATAACGAGAAAAAATGAATGAAATCCAGTTATATATAAAAGTTGGACAAAAGATTAGGAAAATAAGGGAAGGGGAAAATATATCCCAGCAGGAATTAGCTGACCGGTGCAATTTTGAAAAATCTAATATGTCGAGAATTGAAGCAGGAAGAACAAATTTAACTTTAAAAACGTTATACACCATTAGCAACGCCTTATCTATTCCAATAAAAGATTTTTTTAATTTTGAAGAATAGATTAACTATATGGAAAAGGCAATAAAGACTTACGGCAGTTCTATTGCTTACTTGGTTTATATCTAATATTGTCAGATTGTTAGTTTTGAAATTAATATTGTTAGAGAACACCTGCATTATTCTCTTTTATTGTTAATATTTATATGATGAAGGGTTAAGATATGGCCGGTCTGAGAACTGTTCCTTGAGGGCGTGTATATAGTCAGCCACCTGCCAGTCGTTAAAAAATATTGAAACCTTCGGAGGCAATGATGAAGGGGCACAGGTTGGCCTAAAAATAATCTCGTATGCGTGTTTTTGGCTCAATCCACAAAAAAACCAAAGGCACACAACACATCTATCTCTTTCTGGTAGCAACTCACATTTAAACTTCGACGGATTTTCAAATCTCTTTGACATAATTTCCTTTATTAAAGTTTTTTATGGCAAGACTTGAATACCCCAGTCTTGCCTTCTTTATTTTAATATTAATATGGAGCATGGTTTACTATGTCCCATCCCATATCGTAATACATGGCCTCCATTCTGTCAGCCTGAATCCTATCACTATTTATTTTCACTAATGCACATAGTTTACTAAAATCTTTGTCTGAGAGCATCCTCTTATGATTGTAAAGAAGCTCTATCATTAAACTATGTCGAATTTGCAGCCGGTCTATTTGTGGATAGTTTGAACTAATACGACTCTGGATGTTAAAGAATAATACATGTAAATCATACTTTTTTCTTCCATCGAAGGGTTCTAATTCTTTTCTGATTGTATTAGGTATAAGTCTCTCTAAATCAATGTGTTGCATAATTTTGGTTTTAAAATTTGTTGGATTATAGTGTATGAAGAGATTATTTAGAAACATCTTTACTTATTGTTATATCAGTATTTGTTCATTATATTTGGTGCGTTATAACGGGTGTCTAAATTCGCAAAAAAGCATTACAAGACTCAACTACCCTCTTGTTAATTTGATTTAGTGCATCAAGTGTATCAGCTTTTTCAAACTATACTGGAGATTTCTACGATACTTTTCAGAAAACCATTCACTCCATACACCTTATACACTTATTTCTTCTAATTCGACATATGTTACTCTTTGTGCTCCATTGAAGATATTACATCCAAGCTTTTTAAGCCTGTTAGAAAATTTCATTTTAGATAGACTTTTATACCCATCAGAATAGCAATAACTACGGTATTCTTCATATAAAGTTTTAAATAGTTTCTTTCCTTCTGCATTTTTTTTGTATCCTTTTTCGGAGATAAACATCGCCACATTATCGCAATTAGTCCTGTAAGCGTCATTTTGGGATATGACCGAAGAACTATCAGTGAATTCGTTGGTCTCTACCAGTCTTGCCATTCCCTCTAACACCCAGTTTAAAATGCCTGGCAATTCATCAGCTGCTATCTTTTTAGCCAAGCATTTGTCTTGCATATCCTTCGGTATCTCAACAGAAAACGGTATAATCAAAATTCGACGGAAATAACCGTTTGAAAAATCATTTGTTACTGGAAGCTCATTGCAGGAGAAGATCAGTTTTGCATAATCAGTGACGATAATAGGGTCTTTGTATAATGCCCTTGCTGATAATGCTTCCCCGGATACCATTAATTTGAATACTCCGCTATCTAAAATCACGTTTGATATGTCGCTACTAATATTCAGTAGTGCAGAGGCTATGCCTGTGATGTAGCGACCATCTTCACGGGTTAGATTAGCCAAAGAATAATTAGTGACGTTAGCCGAACCTAAAAGGCGGGTCATGACATCAAGAAAAACTGATTTTCCATTTGCTCCATTACCATAAAGTAGAACGACTTTTTCCAATTTTAAATCCAAAAAGAGGTATCCCATATATTCCTGTATTACTTTTCGTACGGATTCATCTGGAAGGACTTCTGATAGATATTGCAGAAATTTCGGACATGTGGCACTATACTCATATTCAAATGGTAGGGTGTAAGTAAAGCCATCATCAGGAGAATGAGGGCGAAGGTTCTTAGTCTCCACGTCAAGTGTGCCGTTTAACAGATTGATTAAGTTCTTTGCACGGGCTTTTTGTGGCGTATAAAAATTGACTTCAAACTGTTTGGCTAAATTATCTAAATTTTGATACTGCTTAATGGTGGTATTATTAACACCCATTTTTAGTGCGTATTTTAATAGCCACTGACGAAGTTCTCCAGTTTCGATCTTAACCCATTGTTGTCCATTATATACGTAGTTCCCCAATTCGTTACTGGATAGGTGAAGGCTCTCTCTTTTCGTTACATCTTGAAGGTTATCACAAATCTTAACGAGTAAGGCGCTGGTGCTACATTGTTCGAAATTTACCCGTTGAACTTTATTTAATAGGTTCTCCAATATTTTGGATCCATCAATTTCTTTTGTCAACTCTGGAAATGACTTTATTTTTTCGTTCATCAGTCTTGGAGATACCGAAGACTTTGCTATTTTTGCAGACAGCGGATGGGTTACACCGTTAAAAAACGGAATAGTGGGATTTTGAGAATAAGTCTGTTGTGGCATCATCATTAATTATCTCCTTTGCTTTTAAGTGCTGAAATCACTTCGTCAGAAAAAGTAAATAGCTTGGATCCTGTGAAATAAACTGGAAATAAATGTTTGTTACGTATCTTTTGTGCTGTAGCGGTCGATACATGAAGAAAAGCAGCAATACCACGAATACCATGAATGACCTCCCTTCCGGCAATTGGTACTAATGGCTGAGGCATAGGGGTTTGTGTTTGCATTTTTTTTGTAATGGCAGTGGCGACCAAGTCTACGAAGTAATTTAGGACTGCGCTTGCGTCGTAATTTTGTTGTGCGACTTCTGTCATGCTTCTTTTTCTTTTAGGCGTTCGATTACTTTTTGACTTTCAAACACCAGTTTTCTTTTTCCTGATTTGAAATAACAGCCATCCAATCGTTCCCTTGCAATTTTTCCCGCTGTTAGTGGGCATACGCCCAGCAAAGCACCGAGTTCGGTCAAACCATATACGTACTGTTTCTTTATTAACAATTCGGAAATATCCGATTTGTCGACATATACAAAAACCTTTTCACTCATACAATGATTATTCTGTTTATTTTGCAAATTTAACATAAATTAAGTTAAAATCAAAATTATTTTGGGGCTATTTTTGATTTATTTTTAATTAGTATTGATTATCAATCAGTTGTATAAAGAGAGCATAAAAAAACCTAACCAGATTAATGATTAGGGTTAACAGACAAATATTTAACATCTTGTCTTCTTATAGCTGATCTATAGCCTTCTTTTTTAATTCATCCGTTACTTTCCTATATCGTTGGAAGCTTTTACTTCCTTCTACATGGCCAGACATCGAAGCAATTACGTCATCTTTAACATCGGCACTATACAAAATCCCTACAAACGTTCGCCGTGCCGTATGGGAGCTTATAACCTCATATAATGGTTTTAATTCCGCATTACCAGTTACAGGGTTAATCTTCGTAACCCTTCTATCCAGCTCCGCCAGCTTGCAAAGCTCTTTTAGATAGTCGTTATATCTTTGATCCGTTATAAATGGCAAGAGCCTGCCGTCTGGTTCGTCGTATCGGCTTAAAATCTCTAATGCAGTATCATTGAGCTTTATTTCTATCTCATGCAAGCGTTCCCCCGCTGTTTTGGCTGGAATATATTTCAATACACCTTTATATATATTATCATTGGTAAACTTGCACAGATCCCCAACCCTTGCACCACATAGGCATTGAAATACAAATACATCTCTTACCCGGCGCAAACGGTCATTGCCCGGATCAAAAGAAAATAAAATATTACGTTCTTCCTTGGTTAGGAAAATAGGATCACCGTAAACATCTTTTTCCAATTTAATATCTTCAAATGGATAAGGAATTTTTTCACCCGTGTTGCGCTGTTTTGCGTCAAGTATAGCCCAATTATAAAAGGCTCTGACACGTTTTAGTATCCCCGTCACATGATTTTGCCCTCTTGCCTTCCCTGTGCTTTCAGTGTCAGTCAGTAGCCATGATTGAAACGCTTCCAATGTGTGTGCAGAGATACTGGCAAACGTGAATTTAGCGCCTGTATGAACTTCATACCGCTGAAGGTGATTCATTGTACTTTTAATCTGCTTTCTTCTTAAATCGCTCACCTTTGCCCCATCTACATATCGCTGAAAAGTTTCCCAGAATGCTGACGTTTTATCTTTGGTGTTTTTCGGGGCTTTCTTTGTCGTATCGTTTAAAGCTGACTTTATGGTTTCTTTGTCGGGTGCTTCTTTTACATTTTCCAGTAACTTTTTTACTGTCTCTTTAATACTTTCCAGTTTGCTGTTTATTTCATTGTACTTGGCCGGTAATTCACCTTTACGCCCAACCGCATTTTTAGAAACGCATTGATCAAAATTTTCTTTTCTGATCCTGTAACCAGTAAAATAACGGAATCTTTGCCCTGCATAAGTAATGGCGGCATTAATGGGCTGGAACGTCTCGCCCTTTTTCCCATCCAGATAAAATGATACATTGTACTTCATATTTGCCAGTATTAAAATGGATACTACTGGCAAATATACTGGCAACTTTTGATATAACAAAACAAAACAGGATATATTTTTGATGATACACAAACTACTTATATTCTTGTTTATCAACAAATTTAAGTCTAAATATAAAACAGTATAAATATAGGGTAAAACAGTATTTGTGACCCCAGGCGGATCACACCAAATGATAGATCCTTGAAAGTCTTTTGATTTTCAGGGATTTATTATTTTATTTCAATCGTTTGTGAACAATCTTTCCTTCCACCTGAAACGCCGGAGAGGGGCTACCGGGGCAAACATGTTCGCAAGCTCCGCAACCGAGGCATTTTTGCAAGTCTACGAAAGGTCTTAACCTATCATTGGCATCATACCCCATAGTAATAGCATCGGTCGGGCAATTAAACATACAAGCGCTGCAATTCCGCTCCCCAGTGTAAGAAAGGCAATTTTCCCTCCTATATACCGCCAAACCTATTTGCAATTTTCTCTTATTTTCCAGCGTTTGGGAAAGGATGGCTCCCGATGGGCAGACTTCCGAACAGACTTTGCAATCATACTTACAAAATCCATTCCTAAAATCCAGGAGAGGCTGCATAAAGCCTTCCAATCCATACTCCAGGAGAGAGGGCCTGAGTATTTTACTGGGACATTTACGAATACAGAGATGACAGGAAGTGCAACGATGCAGCAAATGTTCCTGGCTGACAGAGCCGGGAGGCGAAACCGGGCTTTTCCTTTTGCCGGGTTTATTTCCATGAAAGAGTCCGCTGTATTCTTTCGCCCAGACACCAGGAGCCAGTACAGCCACCCCCGCCATCGTCAAAAGAAAACCACGCCGGGATCTGTCCAAGGATTTTGTTTTTCGTTTCTTTCGCATAACCCCTATTTTACGGATTTATGAAAAAGCGTTCCAACCATACCTTTTACGTCAGCCCCTTTCTCGGCCATATACACACCTGCCAGGATAAATACAGACCCGACCAGGGCCACCAACGTTATCCTTTCATGTATCAGCATGGCTGAAGCGACCAATGTCACCATCGGTGAAAAATAAATGTAATTGGTTACCCGCAGGATACCAAGATGCTTAGCCGCCTCGTTCCAGGAAATATAGCAAAGCATGGAGGCAATCAAACCAAGGAACAACAGATTCAGCAACACCGGCCATTTAAAAAGAACAGACTGATCGAAACGCAAGGGCTCGAAAAGGAACACCGGAAGAATGGTCAACAAGCCGTAAAAGAACACCTTGCGGGTCACAAACAACGTCGGATATTTGGCATTCAGATTCTTGATAATCAAGCTATAAAAAGCCCACATCAAAGCAGCTAGCAGAGTGAGCATATCCCCCAGCGGATTGATTCTGAGAATAAAGCCACCATTGAATATCACCAGCGCAACACCGGAAAAGGCAATGATAGAACCATATATCAGGTTAGGCTTCAGACGTTCTCCCCTATGTACCAAAAAATATAGAAAAGCGGTAAGGATGGGTGCCGTACACAAGATCAAGGCAACATTGGAAGCCAGCGTAATGCTCAGGGCTGTATTTTCAAACAGGAAATAAAGAGATCCGCCGGTAAGGCCGGTTGCAAGGAACAGGAGTTCATCCTTCCAGCATGCAGACCAGATGCGGTGCGAAGAAAAAAGCCAGATACAAAAATAAGCCATCAGAAACCGGAAGAAGAAGATTTCTGCCGGGCGAAGCCCATGACCAATCAATACTTTCGTGGAAATATAAGTCGTACCCCATACAATGACAGTCAGGATTGCTATCAAATGGAACCAGTAATTTTTTTTTGCCATGAATGGTTTCAAACTTTAATTGCAAAAATTTCCCAAAAAAGGGAAAAGTTATTTGCTTCGCAAAAGTAGTATTTTTCTGAAAGAAACCGCCCGATCAAAAACGAAACACCTCCATCTCTTTCGCTTCCAGATAGTCTGAAAAGATTCTGGAGGTCAGTTCTAAAGATTCTTCCAGGCCTTCTACTCCATCCGCTGAATTGATAATCATCAACAACTTTCTGGTATCCATGTCTATCTTGGTACGCTCCTCGTCACTGGTCGGAGTGCCTATGCCACCCTGGCCATCCCTGTAAACAGGAAGCCCGTCAATATTCAGCAGACCTCGGCCTATACCTTCGTATTTTTCGCCAAGCCCGCCCACACCAAGCCGAACATGGTCACCGACAATCTTGTCGTAATCAAAGCCTCCGATTGAAAAACCGGTATGGATGGAGATCAAATTGATGGCATCCACCAATGTATTGATACGGTAAAGAGCCTTATCTTTCAACACCCGGCGGCACAAGGCTTCCGCAGCAGGGCGGTAGCGATTTGGATCCTTGCGAAGTTTCTTGTACAGCTGGCGCATTTCATAAATGCCAGGAAGCTTATTGATATCCTCCACCACATAACGCCGACGAAAGCACTCAATTTCCGCATTTATTTCCTTCCATAATCTTTCATCAAATGCTGTATTGACAAGGGAACATGCGACTACGATCATGTGATAATTCGGAGCAGCCTCAAGGATGGCCGGCTCTATAGATAGCTGTTTCATTAGGTTTAATGGATTTTGAATATTACGGCCGTCAAAAATAACACTCATCCACCGAAATACATCATTAGTTTTCAAAAATTGTCTACATTTGATTTACCAAACTGCGACAAAATGAATGCCATAGACTTTTTTAAAAACGACCACTACGCTACCATGACAGGCATTGAACTGGTAGAAATTGCCAAGGGATATGCCAAAGCAAAATTGCCCATCACCGAAATGCACCTGAATGCCGGAAACACCACACAGGGAGGAGCCATTTTTACCTTAGCCGACTTTGTGCTGGCAGCCGCCTCCAATTCACATGGCAAACTGGCCTTTACCATCAACGGCACTGTAAATTTCCTGAAAGGCAGTGGTCCTGGCGACACCTTGTTTGCTGAAGCAAAAGAACGTTTTCTCCACAAACGGCTTGCCAACTATCAGGTTGATGTCACCAACCAAAACGGCGATTTGATTGCCACACTGGAAGGGACGGTCTATAGAAAAGAAGTGGATATTGATTTGGAAGTTTAAATCTCCGGCAACATACGTTGAGAGGTTTGTGAATGTATCCTAAAAAGAGGTTTCCAATACCTTCTTGACCGGTAAAATACATTTTATGACCGAATTTGCCCAACAAAACCCAAAGATAAACGTTACATTTGAAGTATAATAGGTATATGGAGGCAAACTACATCCAAACGGACATCTCAAATTCGGACTATTTCAAGAAAAAAATTCCGACCATTCTCATCCATCTGTTCACATGGGTGGTTATATTTTCGTTGCCTCTCCTATTCAGGCCGGACAACGGTCCCGGGCCTCATGGAAATCATCTTCCTTTCAGAATGCCAGTTCCAATGATCATGAACAACCTGTTCATCGTCATCGCCTTTTATGTCAATCTTCTGGTGCTGATGCCCAAATTTTTCAATAAGAAAGGATGGATAATTTATGTTCTGTTTACCTGCGTGTTCCTGGCTGGCAGCATTTTTATTCATACGCTGGCCATGGAAGTAGACTTGCTTTTCGGTCAAAAGGTGATGATGGATATGGGACATGATCCCAGACCTCCCAGGGGCTTTGAATTCAGGCAATTTTCATTCATCTTCATGTTTGCCATGGTTTGGGCCTTAAGTATGACCTACTACTTGTTTGTGCAACTTCAAGAGTCTGTACAACACACCAACAAAGTACGCGCTGCAGCATTGCAATCCGAGCTTTCATTCCTGAAAGCCCAGGTCAATCCGCACTTTCTATTCAACACATTGAATAATATCTACGCTCTGACACTAAAAAAATCAGAGGATGCCCCTATTGCCGTCATGAAGCTTTCCAATCTGATGCGGAAAATCACCAACGATACTGGCGTAGATTTTGTACGCTTTGAAGAGGAAGAAAGTTTCATTCGTGACTATATTGAATTGCAAAAATTGCGGCTGACCGATAAAACGCATGTCAATTATCTGATTACCGGCGATTACAATTCGTTGCAGATTGCGCCCAGAGTCTTGATTCCTTTTATTGACAATGCCTTTAAATACGGAGTCAGTAACCGCTACGAGTCTGAAATTAAGATACAATTCGAGTTCAGGGACAAAACCTTGTTTTTTACGATTCAAAACGCCATCCATCCAAATGGTGGTGAAAGCATAGAATCTTCAGGAGTGGGGCTTGACAACGCCAAACGCCGTCTGGCGCTCTTATATCAGGACAAGCACACCCTAAAAATAACCAAAACGCCGGAGAGCTATACGGTTCTCCTTAAAATTGAACTAGCATGATAAACTGTATTGCTGTTGACGATGAGCCTTTGGCACTGGAATTGATGGAATCTTACATTTCACAGGTGCCAGGTCTCGAACTAATGGAAACATTTTCTGATGCGATTTCGGCCTGGGGTTTTCTACAGAAAAACCCAGTAGACCTGGTTTTTCTGGATATTCAAATGCCTGACATTACCGGTATTCAATTGGCAAAATCACTGAATCACCGGAAACCTATGATTATTTTCACGACAGCCTACAGCAAATATGCCGTGGAAGGTTTCAATGTGGATGCCATCGACTATTTGCTGAAGCCTTTTGACTTTAACCGTTTTTTGGAAGCAGTTAACAAGGCCAAAAAATACCAAACACTCAGCGATTCCAACCTGCAGCCGTCCGAAGATACCGCCATTTTTGTAAAATCCGATTACCAGAACCTGCGTATCAGTACCAGAGAAATTCTGTTCATCGAAGGCTTCGACGACTATATTCGCATCCATCTGGATTCGGGCAAAAGCATTTTTACCCTGATGAGCCTGAAATGCGTTATGGAAAAATTGCCTGAGGGAGAGTTTTTGCGTGTACACCGGTCTTACATTGTTCCCATCCGAAAGATCCAGCGTATTTACAACCAGCACATCCAATTGGGTGAAAAGGAAATACCTATTGGAAAATCTTATGTCGACTCTGTCAAGAAATTTCTTAATCTGAAAAAATAAATCAAATCATTCATGCACAATCATTGTTTAACCTTATTCATGGCACTCATGATTTCAGGGGCAACACAAGCTGCCAAAGTCGTATTGCCTTTCAAGACCGATGTTGTGGCCGACGGCTTCAATAAAGAGTGGGACGCCCATCTTCCCAATTACGACAAAACAACAGGCATAAACTATTCCATTGCCAACGATGCTAAAAACCTCTATTTCATTATTCGAGTGACTGATGTAGCCACTCAAAAACAAATTATGAAAAATGGGCTTGAGGTCTGGATAAACAAAGAAGGAAAAAAGAAAAAGACAACAGGCATTTCCTTCCCTTTGCCAATGGAAAAGCCTAAAAATGCAAAGAACGGACAGAAACAGTCAGGCTCTCCAACCGAACAAGGGATGCAAAGTCAGGACATGCAAGGATTTCAGTCCGGAGAAAACGGGCAGGCATCTTCGCCCGATGATCAAACAAGAAAGCAAGGTCAAAGACCCGAACAAATGCCAGGACAGAACATGTCTTTTCCTGCGAGAGAGCTGACTTTGACCGGATTCCTGATCGATAATGGTAAACAGCCGGTAAAAGGCTGTCCGGTACATGTAGCCATATCCAGAGATGAGTCAAGCTGCATGACCTATGAATTGACAGTACCTTTCAACACCTTTTTCAAAGAACAACTCGAAAAAAGCGACAAAGACCTTCCTTTTTGTTTTGGCTTCCTAATCAAAGGCACCGACGAGGGAAATCAGACAGGAGGATTTGGCATGGGTGGACCGGGCATGGGTGGTCCAGGTATGGGTGGACCAGGTATGGATGGTGGAGGTATGGGTGGACCAGGCATGAGTATGGGAGGCCAGAGAAACTCCAGTGCTACTGCAAACACCGTGCTTGAGGAAAAGAAATGCTGGATCAAAGCCACTCTTAACGTAAACTAGCAGTCTATCTAATATTTACAGATCCTCTGTCTTGACAAAAGACAGGGGATTTTTTTGCATGAACAGTCATTGATCAGATCAACAAATAGTTAATAGATTCTATTTCCTGCAAAAAATGGCTATCTTTGCAACGGTTTTCAATAATACTTACTAAAGCGCCAGCCATATATGTCGGGAGATATAACCATGTCCAAAGAACTCCGTCCAGCGGAGTCTTCAAAGGATACACTTTCTGAAAATGACAATGCAAATCACTTAGGGACAGAGCCTATAGGAAAACTTTTGTTGCATTATTCTCTGCCGGCCATTATAGGAATGACGGCTTCCTCCATTTACAATGTCATCGACCGTATTTTTATAGGAAACGGAGTCGGACCTTTGGCTATTTCCGGCCTGGCACTGACCATGCCACTCATGGTGTTGACCGCAGCGTTCGGAGCCATGATCGGATCGGGAGCTTCAGCCGTTGTTTCCATTCGTCTTGGTCAACGTCGCAAAAAGGATGCAACCAACATTTTGGGGAATACCCTAATACTGAACTTTATCATCGGTTTTTCCATCACCGTTCTTGGACTGATCTTTCTGGATCCGCTGCTTCTCACCTTTGGTGCCAGTCAGGCTACCCTGCCATATGCCAGGGACTTTATGCAAATCATTCTGATAGCCAACCTCTTCAACCATAATTTCATTGGATTGAACAACGTCATGCGCGCATCGGGTTATCCTCAAAAAGCCATGTGGTCCTCGCTTTTGACTGTCTTTGTGAACGTCTGCCTGGCTCCACTTTTCATCTTTGTCTTTCACTGGGGCATCAGAGGAGCAGCTTTAGCCACAGCCATTGCCCAATTAAGCGGATTTATATGGGTCATGATACATTTTATGAACAAAAGCAGCTTCCTGCATTTCCAGAAAGGCTATTTCAGGCTTAAGAAAAGGATAGTCAAGGATATCCTCTCTATCGGCTTATCCCCTTTTCTGATGAACGTCGGAGCAAGCCTGGTCGCGATGATCGTCAACATGAGCCTGGCCAGATACGGCGGAGTGCACAGAGATATGGCCATCGGAGCTTATGGCATCATCAACAGCGTAGCCTTATTGTTTGTCATGACGGTCATGGGGCTCAACTATGGCATGCAGCCCATCGCGGGCTTCAATTTCGGAGCAAAACAAAACGACAGGGTTCTTAGGGTCTACAAGCTGACCATTATGGCCGCAACCATCATCACGACCTTTGGATTTGCACTTTCAATCCTGTTTCCTACAACCATCGTTTCGGCTTTTACAAACAATTCGGAACTCATAGAGCAAGCCAAAATAGCCATACGTTGGGTCATGTTGATGTTCCCTATTATCGGCTTCCAGATGGTTACGTCCAATTTCTTCCAATCCATCGGTAAAGCCGGGTATGCCATATTCCTGAGCCTGTCACGCCAGTTCCTTTTTCTGATTCCCTTGCTGGTATTTCTACCCATGCATTTTGGACTGAAAGGGGTCTGGATGGCCATGCCTGCCAGCGACCTCCTGGCTACAATCGTAACAGTCGTGTTTGTACTAACCCAGCACAAAAAAATAATAAATAAAGGCTGATCAATGCAGCACCTGCCAGGTGTAAGAACTGTCCTTATGAAAAGACTGGTTGATGCTAAACCACAAAGCAAACAGTGGCAATAGAATGTCAAAAATAGGCAAAGAGAGGTAGTACCGGGGTTCTCCAAAGCTTTTTGCCGCCTTGTTGACGACGGACAGCTGCAGAAAATAGCGTATCAGAAAAAGAACGCCGGCATAAGCAATCATCGGGATATTGAATGACGCAATACCAATAACCAATAAAGTTACAAAAAGGCCGTAAAAAAGAAAACGACTGGCAAGTTCCATTCCTGTTCTAAACCGGGCTCCGGCTTTATAGTAAGGAAAAGTTGAAAGATGGTTCATCTTCAGTTCTTTCCAGTAACGCCAGGCTTGCGGTGAATTCATGCAAATCTTGCTCTCCGGTGAAATCTCAATCCTGGTATTTTTCGAAGTGGCAACTTCACTGATAAAAAGATCATCTTCTCCAGCCCTGAGATTCAGATGGGAAGCAAATCCTCTATTGTTGAAAAACAGATCCTTGCGATAGGCCATATTGCTGCCAAATGCCTTGTAAGGCTTGCCACGTTCGGCTGCTCCCATAAACTGGAGGGCAGTCATCAGGGTATCAAAAGGAATCATAAGCTTGAGAAATCCTCTGAGTCTTTTAAAGGAACTGTATCCAAGAACCAAACCACACGTGGAATCAAAATTACGCATCATGGATGAAACCCATTGATTGGTAACTGGCAGACAATCCGCCTCGGTGAACAACAAGGTATCGTATTTCGCAGCCTTGATGCCCAAATTCATAGCCATCTTCTTTGCACTGACACTCTGCACTCTTGAAGGAATGAAAGTATGATACAGGTTGGTGTATTTCTGTTCCAAACGAATCAGGATGTTTTCCGTGTCATCGGAAGAGGCATCGTTAACAACAACTACCTGAAATTCCGGATAATCCTGTTCAAGAATGGCGGGTAAATTATTTTCGAGGCTTTTTGCCTTGTTTCTGGCACAGATGATGATGGAAACGGGAGGTTGAGCTGTCCCCACGACTTCCTTTCCTTTGCCGATGCGGTTGACTTTCCTGACAACCCCACGATAATGGTGAAGATAAAAAAACAACTGCACCAAAAAGGCTAAAAACAAAGTAGCCAAAAGTATCCACTCTAAAAGAGACAGAGACAGATCAAACCAGTCCAAAATCATATTATTCCTGTAATAACAACTTCTTAAATATCATCGGAAAAATGGGCTTGGGGCAAACGACGCAGATTATACTGCGAAGCCATAATTTCTCCGTATGCACCGGCAGAGCGTATTGCCAGATAATCACCGCGCTTCGACCTATTGAGCTCCACATCCTTGCCGAAACAATCCGAAGACTCACAAATAGGGCCTACCACATCGTATTTCTCAATGGATTCTTCCGACGAACTGTTTTCAATTTTATGATACGCCTGATACAAGGCCGGACGAATCAGATCCGTCATACCTGCATCCACAATGGCAAAGGTTTTTTTGGCTCCTTCCTTGATATACAACACTTTGGTGATCAAGGATCCACATTGTCCAACGACAGAACGCCCAGGTTCAAAATGAACCGTTTGTCCTTCACGCAGTTTGAGCATGCTTTTGAAGGTCTTGAAATAAGCAGCAAAATCAGGAATAGATTGTTTACTGGGATATTGGTAATCAATGCCCAGGCCTCCGCCAACATTGATATGGTCTACAACCATATTTCTTTTGGCAAGTTGATCCTGAAGTTCATTGACACGACTGCAAAGGCCTGCAAAATTGTTCATTTCCAAAATCTGCGAACCGATGTGAAAATGAAGACCTATCAGCTTGATATTGGATAAACCGCTTATGACGTCAATCACCTTGTCCACATCGGCAAGAGCGATGCCAAACTTGTTTTCTTCCTTGCCCGTGGTGATGTAGTGATGCGTATCGGCACTAACATTGGGGTTGATCCTCAATGCCACATTGGCCGTCTTACCTTTGGCTAAAGCCAGTTCGTTGATGACTTCCAGCTCTGGAATAGACTCCACATTGAAGCAAAAAATAGCGTAATCAAGCGCAAGATTGATTTCCCAGTCAGCCTTCCCCACTCCTGCAAAAACAATTCTGCTGGAAGGAAATCCGGCCTGAATGGCTGCTTTCACTTCGCCGCCACTCACACAATCCGCTCCCAGTCCATAACTGTTAATAATGGTAAGTATACGTCCGTTGGCATTGGCTTTCAAGGCATAGTGCACCTTAAAACCGTATTTATTTGCTTCCGAAGTCAAAACATCCAACGTCTGGTTTAAAATCCTGATATCGTAATAATAAAATGGTGTTTCCAGCTTGGCAAACTTCTCCAGCGGGAATTGTCCTTTTGTTTCTGTCATTCTATTCCTTGGCATTAAAAAGATGATCACTCAGGGATTGCATTGCCTTGTTCTTATCAGCAGCCTTAACCAACATGGAAATGTTGTAATTGCTGCCTCCGTAAGAAATCATTCTGACAGGTACATCCTTGATGGCTTGAAGGACACGCGACTCAAAACCGACATTGTCCCATTCCAGATCGCCTACGACACAAATAATGACCATATCCGTATCAACAGTAACCGTTCCGAACTTCTTGAGTTCGTCAATGATTTCCTGCAGATGCTTGTTTTTATCTATGGACAGTGACACACCTACTTCAGAGGTGCAAATCATATCGATTGGTGTCTGGTAGCTTTCAAATATTTCAAAGATCTTGCGCAGGAAACCGTAAGCCAGAAGCATGCGTCCCGATTTGATCTTGATAGCTGTAATGCCATCTTTCGCAGCAACAGCCTTAATTTTTCTTTTTTCTGTCTGATTGGAAATCAGTGTACCAAAAGCTTCCGGCTGCATGGTATTGAGCAAGCGTACCGGAATGTTGGCCAGCTTCGCAGGAAGAATGCAGGTCGGATGAAGGATCTTGGCACCAAAATAGGCCAGCTCAGCTGCTTCTTCAAAGTGAAGGTGGGCTACCGGAGCGGTCTTGTCAACGATCCGGGGATCGTTGTTGTGCATACCGTCAATGTCTGTCCAGATCTGGATTTCCTCGGCTTTGATGGCTGCACCGATCAGCGAAGCAGAATAATCGCTGCCTCCGCGTTCCAGATTGTCCACTTCACCATAGGCATTCAAACAAATAAAGCCTTGCGTAATGTAAATGTCCGCATCGGGATATTTGGCCAATTGTTTGGCCAGATTCTCACGGATATATTCAGCATCCGGTTCTCCGTTTTTGTTGACACGCATATATTCCAATGCAGGCAGCAAGACAGCATTCACCCCTTGTTCCTGGAGATAATTGGTAAACATGTTTGTTGAGAGCAGTTCTCCCTGAGACAACACGACCTTTTCCTCAAACAAGGTGAAAAGGTTGGTTGTGAAATTGCGGATATAGTCAAAATGAGCATTGAGAATATCCAGCGTTTTCTGCTTGTACTCTTCGGTGGAATACAGTTCATCAACAATACCGGCATATTTGAGTGCTAACTTGTTGATGGTTTCATTGGCAGCATCCGGATTGCGTTTATACAGATAATCCGAGATTTCTACCAACGTATTGGTTGTTCCAGACATAGCCGACAGTACAACAATTTTCTTTTGACCATCGAGGATGAGATTGGATACTTCTTTCATTCTCTGGGCGGACCCTACGGAAGTACCACCAAACTTAAGCACTTTCATTTTCTTGTTACTTTATAGGTTTGTATAATCTAAACAAACGCAGGAAGTGACTTTGACAGCCAGCATAAAGCGTTGTTGTTCATTCATTTTACAAAGACTTGCATTCCTGAAAATACAAGTACAAATGTACGTTTTTTTATTCAATCAGTCTGTTGTTCTCGCATTTTAGAACCCGCCCGGGGAAGGTCTGCACAAAACCCAGATTGTGAGTGCTCATGAGTACTGTCGTTCCACCTTCACGGATGGTATGGAGCAACTTCACGATCTCACTTCCAGTTTCTGGATCCAGATTGCCCGTCGGCTCATCGGCCAGAATAATATCCGGTGAATTGAGCAAGGCTCTTGCCATGACAATACGTTGCTGTTCGCCTCCTGAAAGTTCGTGTGGCATCTTATAACCTTTATTCTGCATACCGACCTGTTCGAGCACCTGGTTGATGCGCTCCAGAATGATGGCCTTTTCTTTCCATCCGGTTGCACGGAGTACGAATTCCAGATTAGACTGAACATCCCGGTCAATCAATAGCTGGAAATCCTGAAAGACAATACCCAGCCGACGACGCAAAAGCGGCATCTGATTGCTTTTGAGGTGGATAAGATCATAATCAAAAACCCTGGCTGTACCCTTGGTTATAGGTACTTCGTTGTACAAAGTCTTCAACAGGCTACTTTTACCGGAACCAACCTTGCCAATGATATAGACAAACTCGCCTTTCTCTACCTCAAGATTAACTTTCTGAAGAACAGCCAATTCGTCTCTGCAAATTTCAACGTTTTTGTATTGAATCAGAATATTATCTGTTACCATACCATCTGTTATTGAAAGATCACTCATATTTTTTTTGCTATTGATCCTGGCTGCGAAAATTCGATCAGCCTTTATGCCTTTTCTTGAGCTCGTTGCCAAGGTCTTCCAAACGGTAGCCTTTGCTTGTCAGCAACACGATAAGATGATAAACAAGGTCTGAGGCCTCGTAAAGAAAACCTTCCTCTGTTCCGTTGGTCGCTTCAATAACCGTTTCCACCGCTTCTTCACCGACTTTTTGAGCCATACGGTTAATTCCCTTATTGAAAAGAGATGTGGTGTAGGAGCCTTCAGGCATTTCCTTGTAGCGTTTATCAATAAAATCCTGCAAATAACGCAAGAACTCAAAGTTATCAAATTGATTTTCTTCATTGAAGCATGTATCCCAGCCTTTATGACATACCGGGCCAACAGGGTTGGCCTGGATCAGCAGGGTATCGTGATCGCAATCTTCCTGAATGGAAACCACGTTTAAGAAATTTCCACTTTCTTCACCCTTCGTCCAGAGACGATTTTTGGTACGGCTGAAAAAACAGACCTGCCCGGTTTCCTGTGTCCTGGCTAATGCTTCTTCATTCATAAAACCCAACATCAGGACTTTCTTGGTACGAAAATCCTGGATAATGGCAGGCACCAGGCCGTTCAATTTACTGTAATCTAAATTCATACGACTATAATTATAACTTTATTGTCTTACTATAACACCTTCATTGCGAAGGTAATCTTTCAAGTCCGGAATGGTGATCTCTCCAAAATGAAAAACACTGGCAGCTAAAGCTGCATCGGCTTTACCAATCAGGAAAGCATCCCTGAAATGTTCTTTTGTCCCTGCACCTCCCGAAGCTATAACTGGAATGGACAAGCTTTCAGCCAAATGCGCAAGGGCATCGTTGGCATAACCGGTTTTCACACCATCGTGGGTCATACTGGTAAAAAGGATTTCGCCTGCACCTCTTTCCTGAGCTTCCAAAGCCCATGAAAACAACTTTTTGTCGGTAGGAATACGGCCACCGTTCAGGTAACAGATCCATTCGCCGGCTTCGAATTTCGCATCGATGGCAACCACGCAAACCTGAGCTCCAAAGTTACGGGATATATCATTGATCAACTGCGGGTTGCGAAGCACGGCCGAATTGACAGACACCTTATCGGCACCTGCATTCAACAGACGATCCACATCCTTCAACTCATTGATGCCGCCACCCACCGTAAAAGGTATGCTCACTTCGGCAGCCACTCTTTTCACCATATCGGTAAAGGTCTTGCGTCCTTCGTGAGAAGCGGTGATATCCAGATAGACCAACTCATCAGCACCTTGATGGCTGTACGCTGCTCCCAATTCGACAGGATCTCCAGCCTGACGAAAGTTTACAAAGTTAATACCTTTTACCGTTTGTCCATCTTTAACGTCCAAACATGGGACAATTCTTTTTGCAAGCATATCTTATCTTTAGCCTTTTATGATAAAAACGGGCCTAAATCCTTCAGAGAAATTCTGCCTTCATAGATAGCCTTCCCAAAAATGACGGCCGGCAAACCGGCCTCAGAGAGGTCCTGCAAGTCGGCGACAGAGCTTACTCCACCACTGGCCACCAGGTACAATCCTGGGAAAGCCTCAAGTATCTTCCTGTACAATTCCGTGGATGGTCCCTGTAACATGCCGTCCTTGCTGATATCCGTGCAGATGACTTTTTGTATGCCTTTCGCTGTGTATTTTTCCAGAAAAGGCAGGAGCTTCAGGTCGGTATCTTCGGTCCAACCCGCAACTGCGATCTTTTCATCTTTCACATCGGCACCGAGAATAATTTTTTCAGCACCGAACTTCGAAATCCAGGACTCGAAAACATCCGGCGACTTAACGGCAATGCTCCCACCTGTAATCATACCGGCTCCGCATTCAAAAGCGATGCGAAGATCTTCATCGGTCTTGAGGCCTCCGCCAAAGTCTATAACCAAAGAAGTATGGGTCGATATCGTTTCCAAGACCCGATGATTGACAATGTGATGAGCCTTTGCCCCATCCAAATCGACCAGATGCAAACGTTTGATGCCATGGTCTTCGAAGGCTTTGGCCACTTCCAGCGGATTCTCGTTGTAGATGGTCTTGCGATCATAATCACCCTGCGAAAGACGTACGCACTTACCGTCAATCAGATCTATTGCGGGAATGATATCCATGGTCATATATTTATGAAATTTCGCAAAATAACTTCACCCAATGGTCCGCTCTTTTCAGGGTGAAACTGGGTTGCATAAAAATTATCCCGATGCAGCGCCGCACTGAAAGGCTGCAAATAGTCTGTCACCGCAACGGTTTGGCTACAGCAGGCTGCATAATAGCTATGTACATAATAAACATACTGGTTTTCCATTTCAGGCGTAAACAAATCCGTCTGAAGAGTATGGATGGTATTCCAACCCATCTGAGGCACCTTATCACAAATCCGGGACGATTGAAAACGCTTCACCTCCGTATCGAAAATACCCAAACAGTCCGTATCGCCTTCTTCAGAATGCTTGCACATCAACTGCAAACCAATACAAATACCAAGAACCGGTTGTTTTAGACCAACAATGAGCTGATCCAGCTTATGTTCTCTCAGATAAGCCATGGTAGAGGAAGCCTCTCCCACTCCGGGAAAAATAACCTTATCGGCAGACTGTATCAGGGCTTTGTCATCGGTCACAACGGGTTCGATGCCAATACGTCTGAGCGCATGCATGACCGAATAGATGTTTCCGGCGTTATATTTGATGATGGCAACTTCCATGCTGGGAATCCGAATTTAGTTAAAGACAACAGTACGATTCTGATAAACCAGGATCTTTCGTTGAAGATGTTTCTCCACGGCTCTGGAAAGAACTATTTTTTCAATATCCTGACCCCTATGAACCAAGGCCTCTACAGTATCCTTGTGGGACACACGGATGACATCCTGCTCAATGATAGGACCCGCATCCAGGTCGGCCGTCACGTAATGGCTGGTAGCACCAATGATCTTAACGCCTCTTTCGTAAGCGGCATGATAAGGCTTGGCTCCCACAAAAGCCGGCAGGGTGGAGTGATGAATGTTAATAATGCGGTTCGGATAATGAGCCACAAACTGGTCCGAAATAATTTGCATGTATCTGGCTAAAACGATGAAATCGACGCCATAAGAATCCAGAAGCTCTATTTCACGATCTTCCTGCGCATCTTTATTTTCCTTGGTAATGGGAAAATGATGGAAAGGGATGCCAAATTTCTCGATAATAGGAGCCAAATCTTCGTGATTGCTGATGATGCAGGGAATCTCCACATTCCAGTCCCCGGAAGTATAGTGAGCCAAAAGGTCAAAAAGACAATGGGACATCCTAGAAACAAAAATGGCCATTTTAGGCTTGCTATCTCCAAAATACAACCGAAAAGACATCTGGAACGGCTGGGCATAAAGGGTATCAAAGTAATCCTCGATTTTTTCCCTCGGTATCGTAAACTGTTCCAGGGACCATTGCACGCGCATGAAGAACACATCAGCCTTCCGGTCTACATGTTGGTCAAGATAAAGGATGTTTCCTTTGTTCACATTGATAAAATCGGTTACCGCAGCCAAAATTCCTTTTTGGTCGGGGCAATGAATCAGCAAAATGGCAGTGGTATCTGGTTGACTTTGGTTCATCTTAATTCTTTCTTATTTAAGAGTGCAAAAATAGCAAAAAACTACCGTATGCCCACAAGTAAAATAAAAAAACAAAGCCCAAAGTGAGCCTAATTACCAATCTGTTCCTGATTTTTCAAATGAAATGACTATTTGGAACGCAACGCACCTTAGGGCACGAAATGCATAAAAAAATGTAAATAAATATTTATTCAGAATCAATGCACCATTTTTAATCGTTGATAATGCATTTTTATCCTATAAAAATTGTTTTTTCAATTTTATCATCTATTTTTGCGTTATAGAAGTATGTTTTACAACAACAAATGGTAAAAAAGCAGACAACGACCGAGGCCCAAGAAGTGGAAAATTTGGTAGAGATTTGGCAAACGCTTACTCCCGAAGAACAGGAATATCTGAAAGCCAATTTTTTTGTTCAACACTTCAAGAAGAATGAGATCATCCATTACGAAGGAGACAAACCGACACACATGATGTGTCTGATCCATGGTAAAGTGAAGGTATACAAGGAAGGTGTCGGCGGACGCAACCAAATTGTCCGCATCATGCAGCCGGTCAGTTATTTCGCCTACCGCGCCATATTTGCCGAAGCAAACTACAACACAACAGCCTGCGCATTTGAGAATGCCACGGTGGTCATGATTCCAAAGGATGTCATGTTAAAGCTTGTCCGGCAAAACCAGACTCTATCCTATTTTTTTATCCATGCACTCTCAGTAGACCTCGGCATTTCCGACGCCAGACAGGTCAACCTTACACAGAAACACATCCGTGGACGCCTAGCTGAATCGCTTATATTTATGCGTGACAACTACGGTCTTGAAGAAGACGGAGCAACGATCAACGTTTATCTTTCAAGGGAAGACCTGGCCAACTTGTCCAACATGACCACATCAAACGCCATCCGCACCCTTTCCATGTTTGTATCAGAGAAAGTAATCACCATGGACGGCCGAAGAATCAAAATCATCGACGAAGAAAAACTCCGCAAGATCAGCAGACTGGGTTAATCACCTCCAGTATTTTTCCGACATTCTCATCCGTATCAGCCAAAGCATCCAGCCACGTGATTTCAACACCACGTTTTTCCATACCCCTGAACCAGGTCATTTGCCTTTTGGCAAACTGATGAATGGCCGTTTCAAGCTGAACAAACAGTTCCGCATAGGACAGCACTCCTGTAATATACAGGCTTACAAACTTGTACTCCAGACCATAATAAATAAGATCTTCCACAGGTATACCTTCATTCAGAAGTGCCTGAACCTCCTCTATCATACCTTCTTCCAATCTGGATTTAAGGCGTTGGGTGATGCGTTTGCGACGTTCTTCCCGTTCAAGCTGCAAACCAAAAACGACGTTGGATATTTCAGGGAAACCCGATTGAATATCGGGATGACTCTTGTTGTATTCCTCAATTTCAATGGCCCGTACTGCTCTCTTCACCGTGTCAACATCGGTGGTATTGTGCAAGGTTTTATAGGCAGATAAGAGCTTCACCAAATCGGGTAAGGATCTTTGCTCCAGATTCTGCCTCAGTTCAGAATTGGCAGGTACAGGTACCAACCTATACCCCCTCAGCACGGATTCCACATACAATCCGGTGCCCCCACAAAGTATGGCTTGTTTTCCTCTTTCACAGACGGAGTTGTATGCCTTCAAAAAATCCCGTTGATACTCATACACATTGTATTTATATCCCGCATCGACAATATCGATCAAATGGTAAGGTATCAGCTTTCCATCCAACGAGTATTCCGTTATATCTTTTCCCGTACCAATATCCATTCCCCGATAAACTTGCCGTGAATCCCCGCTGATAATTTCGGCATCAATCGCATGGGCCAAGCTTACAGCCAGGTGCGTTTTTCCGGAAGCGGTTGGTCCAAGAAGGGTAATCAGGGGTTTGTTCATTGCAAAATGGATTTTATTAAATTCGGTGGTACAATATTACAAAAAAGCCGCTCCAAAGGAACGGCTTTTCAAAATCTATATTGTAAATTATTTTACAGTATCCATGTGGGCGATCAAATCCAAAACCTTGTTTGAATATCCCCATTCGTTGTCATACCAGCTAACCAGTTTAACGAATGTATCGTTCAAAGCAATACCAGCTTTGGCATCGAAAACAGAAGTACGTTTTTCGTTGATGAAATCTGTAGAAACAACTGAATCTTCTGTGTAACCAAGAATACCTTTCATTTCGTTTTCAGAAGCTTTCTTCATAGCTGCTTTGATTTCGTCGTATGTAGCAGGTTTAGCCAAACGACAAGTCAAGTCAACGACAGAAACGTCAGAAGTAGGAACACGCAAAGACATACCGGTCAATTTGCCATTCAATGAAGGAATTACTTTACCAACAGCTTTGGCAGCACCAGTAGAAGAAGGGATAATATTGTTCAGGATTGAACGGCCACCTCTCCAGTCTTTCTTTGAAGGACCGTCAACTGTTTTCTGAGTAGCAGTTGCAGCGTGAACGGTTGTCATCAAACCTTCAACCAAACCGAAATTGTCATTGATAACTTTGGCAATAGGAGCAAGACAGTTTGTAGTACAAGAAGCGTTGGATACAACGTTCATGTCCTTGGTATAGGAGTCTAGGTTAACACCGCAAACAAACATAGGAGCATCTGCAGAAGGAGCAGAAATAACTACTTTCTTTGCGCCACCTTTAAAGTGAGCAGAAGCTTTTTCAGTTGTTGTGAAAACACCAGTAGATTCAACTACGTATTCAGCACCAGCAGCACCCCAAGCGATGTCAGCAGGATCTTTTTCAGCAAAAAATACAACTTCTTTACCATTAACAATCAATTTGCCATCTTTAGCTTCAGCTGTTCCTTGGAATTGACCATGAACAGAATCATATTTCAGCATGTAAACCATATAGTCTACATCCATGAATGGGTCATTCACTGCAACGACCTGAATGTCGTTTCTTTCTTGAGCGGCACGGAAAACCAAGCGGCCGATACGGCCAAAACCGTTAATACCTACCTTAATCATTGTCTTAATTTTATTATTTAGTGTATAATCAAAATCGACCACAAAATTACACTTTTTGTGTCAAAAAAAAATCTTTTTTCTCATTTTTTTACGCGCATAGACCAACATCTGTTACAGAAACAACTCAGCATCCGCATGGAGACTTACACGAAGCAACCAACAGTAATATTGCCAATAGGAAAAGAAAAACAAAAAAAAGACTGTTTCTGGAAAAATGCTTTGATATCATAACGGGCAACGACAATGCGAACAAGCATAAATATTTGTTCAAAAAGATTCGTACATTTACTAAAGGTGCAAATGTACAACTTTTCACCAAGTTTTTAGAAAATTTTCCATACTTTTGCGGTTTAAAATCAATAGATAGTTTCCTATGCAAGAAAGAATCATCATCCTCGACTTCGGTTCACAAACCACCCAACTTATTGCACGACGCATCCGTGAGTTAAACACTTACTGTGAAATACTTCCGTACAACAAATTTCCACAAGATGCATCTGATGTAAAAGGTGTGATACTTTCAGGAAGCCCGTTTTCTGTCTACGATGAAGCCGCATTCAAGACCGATGTCTCCAAACTTCGAAAAAAATATCCAGTCCTGGGCATTTGCTACGGAGCACAATTGATTGCCCACAGTTCCGGCGGAAAAGTGGAGCCGGCTGGTTCCCGCGAATATGGCCGTGCCAACATTGAGAAATTTTCCTCCGATTGTGCTCTTCTAAGGGGCTTTTCCGAGAATTCACAAATATGGATGTCACATGGCGACACCATTACCTACATACCCGAAGATTTTGAGATTATCGCATCCACCAAGGATGTTCCTGTGGCAGCATACCATGTCAAGGGTGAAGAGACTTTCGGCGTTCAGTTTCATCCGGAAGTATTCCATACACTCGACGGAACCAAGCTGCTGGACAACTTTCTTGACATCTGCGACTGCGCCAAAGACTGGTCGGCAGCTTCTTTCATCGACTCAACGGTAGCGTCGCTCAAGGTGCAACTCGGCGACGACAAAGTCGTACTGGGACTGTCAGGAGGTGTTGACTCCTCCGTTTGTGCCGTTTTGCTGAATAAGGCCATCGGCAAAAATCTGTCCTGTATTTTCGTAGACCATGGCTTGCTTCGCAAGGACGAATTTGAAAACGTGATGCGTGACTACGAGCATCTCGGTCTGAACGTGATCGGGGTTAACGCCAAGGAGCACTTCTACAAAGAGCTGGCAGGTGTCACCGACCCCGAAAAGAAACGCAAGATCATCGGTAAAGGTTTCATCGATGTTTTCAACGCTGAAGCGCGCAAGATCAAGGATGTAAAATGGCTGGCTCAAGGCACCATTTATCCCGACTGCATCGAATCCCTTTCCATAACGGGAACAGTCATCAAATCCCACCACAATGTCGGCGGCTTGCCAAAAGATATGGATCTGAAACTTTGCGAGCCCCTACGTCTCCTTTTCAAGGACGAAGTCCGGCGTGTTGGTACCAAACTGGGTATGATGCCTCACCTGATCAAACGTCAGCCATTTCCCGGCCCGGGCTTAGCCGTACGAATACTGGGGGACATCACCGAAGAAAAAGTACGCATTGCACAGGAAGCCGATGCTATCTTTATCGATAGCCTCCGCGAATGGAACCTGTACGACCAGGTATGGCAGGCAGGAGTAATCTTATTACCCATCCGTTCAGTCGGTGTGATGGGCGACGAGCGCACGTACGAAAATGCAGTTGCACTTCGCGCGGTAACATCTACAGATGCCATGACTGCAGATTGGGCTCATCTACCCTACGAATTCCTGGCAAAAGTATCCAACGAAATCATCAATAAAGTAAAAGGTGTGAACCGGGTAACATACGATATTTCATCAAAACCACCGGCAACCATCGAATGGGAATAAAGTCCGGTTCTTGTCTCAGGTGCTGCACAATGCTTTTTGCAAATCAGCACCTGAAAAAATAGATATTTTTTAATTATAAATTAAATATGTATTTTTGTAGAATTAGACGATCATTCATCTATTTTTGTAGAAACATTCTATCGGATTTTATTGTTGCAGATTAATAACATAGATGTAAAATTTCCTCCCGATTTACAATATTTCCGAATAATTCAGGTTATATTGTGCGGTCGGTATAAATAAATCGCATATGATATTCTGTATGAAATGTGGGAGCAAACTCCCTGAAGATGCAAAATTTTGCAAATATTGCGGCACTTCAACAGATGTTGAGAGAGACATTGTAACCAGTAGCGGGACAAACAATCCCGTCCAGGTACAGAATGTCCCGACACCAGCACCTACACAGACATCAGCAACAATCCCTGTTCCGGAGCCCGAACCTGTAGCAACACCGGCTACCACTCCTGCAAAAACGCCCATTCCCTCATCCAGAGTATGGACAGAGCCTGCACATACTCCAGAGAAAGCATGGGCAGAACAGCCTCAGACGCAAACACCAATCCAGACACCGGTACCGACTCCCAATAAAGCATGGACGGAGCAGCCTCAGACGCAAGCGCCAATTCAGGCACCGGTACCGATACCCAATAAAGCATGGCCAGAACAGGCATCACCCGTTCAGCAGCCTCCAATACAAAAACCGGAGCCAACAACCTCACCTATTAAAGGATGGGCGGAACCGAATTCTGGGCATGTAAGAGCCTGGGCGGAACCATCACCGACCAAAGTCCGTCCAGAGCCAACACCTGTACAAAAGACTACTGCTGAAGAATCGGCTTATATAAAATCACCCCGCTCTTACGAGGAATTTAGTAGAAAACTAAGTGGTGTCTATGTAGACAATGAATATCACGGAGGTTTGGCAAGAAAGAACATTGGCGGTGAGTTTATTCCTGCGTCAGAAAGTATCGAAGGTGGAAAATGGGGATTTGTGGACATTTCCGGCAAAGAAATCATTCCATTGGTCTATGACAACGCCACCATTTTCAAGGATGGCTTTGCCATCGTCTCTCAAAACGACAAATGGGGTATCATCAACAAAAAAGGCGACGAAATCGTTCCTTTGATGTACGATGGTGTAACATTCATAGGCGAAGGCCTTGCCGGAGTTTGCCTCGATGGAAAATGGGGTTATGTCGATACAAAAGGGAAAAGAGTAATTCCTTTCAAATATAGCCACGCCATGCCTTTCGAAAACGGAATGGCAGGTGTTTGCAAAAACGGAAAATGGGGATTCATTGATAAAAAAGACAGAATTGTCATCCCGTTCATGTACAACGACATCAACCAGTTTGACAAGCACAGGAACACCAACATCAAGCAATACGATACAGACATCAAAACTCCTGGTCTGTTATACCGTCTTACCGTAGGCATGTCCAAAGCATGGGCGGCAGCTTTGGGGGAAATTGCACTCCTGCTGGTTATGAATTATATGCTGCCAGACGAAAAGAACAGTACTTTCTGGTCTTTATCCTTCATTACGATCATTCTTTCTTTTGTCTTGCTCATTATTTTTATCGGAGCAGTCAGAGATTCCATTTCCATCAAGAAACTGGATCAGAACCAATAATCTCTTTCTTTAGCAAAGACAAATTCCACACCTGATAATACCGCATCAGGTGAGAGGTTTCGTTTTCTTTTTACAGACGTTTTCTTATTCGCCCATCTGTAAGTGCAAAAATAAGGAACGGCAAAGCCATGTTCAGGTAGGAAATATCGAAGGAAGAGCTGAAAAGACTTCTTTGAAAGTTCAGGATAATCATGTAATGCATAAAAACAACAGCAACCACAAGAACAAGACAAACAGCCACATACCCTGAATATTGCCGGAAGTCTTTCCACCGTGTGGACAAAAACAGTGCAACAAAAATAGCCAGTAGCCATTCGGATAAATTACCCTGACGAGTTTGCAGCACAAAGGGGTTGAATCTGGAAAAAAGGAGCATCCGATGGTCCCAGAATAGGAAAGGCAGGAAACTGACAACAAAAACCAGAACAGTAGTAAGCAGGAACAGCATTTTTGACCTGGGAGAAGCGGTCAAAAAGCCGGGCATCAGGAAAATAATTAATGGGGCAGCGACCGAAAGACGAGTCGACAACAGCAAGCCACACATAACACCCAATCCCACATCGTGCTTTCCAACGGAATATTGCTTCCGGTAAACCACGCCTATGCAAAGGAAGCAAACGATCAGATTGTACAGGATATCACTTCGCACAGCCACCTCATACCAGAATGCAGGGGAGGCCATCAGCAGGACAAGATAGACAAAAGCCTGCCTCGTTGTTTCAGAAAGCCATAAAAGCAAAACACTCAACAATACGAAAACAAATATCCAGGCCAAACCAACATCACCCATCCAATAAAAAGGGATGTGAACTATTTGCCAAACCGGAAACGGAGATCCATACCCACCCAGGTGGGTACGGGCAGCATACGGATATTGTCCAGCCAAAAGATTTTGTATAAAATTATGAATGGCCGACCAACGATCCACCTTAACGGAATAAGGGTCAATATGCACAAGCAAAAAAGCTATAGCGGTGACGCCAAATATGGAAAGGAGAATGTAGAGCATCCGATAACAGGCCCTATACTCTTTGCTTCGGCTAAGCAAAATGTAAAGCGTAAAAGAAAAAAGCACATACAGAAAGACCGGCAACAAAGGATGCGAAGTCATTCGACTGCCATACTTGGCCACAAAAAGACCGTTGATCAGCAAATAAAGTATGAACTGTAAAACTTTCACGTATGAATGGTGCTTTTTATGCCTGGAAGAAACCGTCTCAGAAGTTTTTTAAACCTCTGAGAATTTAGTTGAGTTTGGTTTCAGGCAGGTATCCGAATTAACAGAGAGTGGCTCAAACTTTTGAGACACTCTCCTCTTTCACCTGATATTATTTATCCTTGGCGGTTTTCAATATTTGCCAGACAAAAAAGGCGATCAAAAGAATATAGGCTACCAGCGACGCCCATTCGGCACCCGGCGTCTGAATCCAACCACTCATTTCCCAGTTTACGCCGCAGAAGCGAATGGCTGCACTGACAACCCCCATCAGAGCTCCACCGGCTATGAAACCGGAAGCGATCAATGTCCCTTTATCCTGACGTTCTTCGTTTAGCACACTGTTTTTTGACCTTGTGGTCACATACCATTGAATAAGACCTCCAACCAGAAGTGGCAGGTTCAGATCCAATGGAATGAACATGCCCAGCGCAAACGCCAAAGCAGGAACATTAAAGAAAGTAAGGACTACGGACAATAATGCGCCAAAGCCGTACAGGTACCAGGGAGCAGACGTTCCCGACATCAACGGATCAATCACGGCGGCCATTGCATTAGCCTGTGGAGCCACCAGGGCATTGTCTCCAACAAAGCCGTAAGTCTTGTTCAGGATCATCAGTACCCCACCGACTGTAGCCGCAGAGACCAACGTACCCAGAAATTTCCATTTTTCCTGTTTGGCAGGTGTCGAACCCAGCCAATATCCGATCTTGAGGTCGGTAATGAAACCTCCGGCCATGGACAAGGCCGTACAAACCACACCTCCCATAATCAGGGCTGAGACGATACCACCGGTACCATTCAGGCCTACCGCAACCATGATGACAGAAGCCAGAATCAAGGTCATAAGCGTCATGCCCGAAACCGGATTGCTACCGACAATAGCGATGGCATTGGCCGCAACGGTAGTAAAAAGAAACGCGATGATACCAACCACCAGAATGCCGACCACGGCATGAAGCAGATTGAAATTCATTACACCCAAAAAGAAGAAGGCAAAAACGACTAGCAGGCATGCAACGACCCCAAGGGCGATAACCTTCATGGGTAGATCTCTTTGCGTACGGGGTTCAATACTGGAAGACTGGGACTTGTCACCCTTCAGCTCTTTGGAAGCAAGACCTACTGCACTCTTGATGATGCCCCACGACTTGATGATGCCGATGACACCGGCCATGGCTATACCGCCAATGCCAATATGCCGGGCAAAGCTGCTGAAGACCTGTTCGGGAGTCATGCCGCTCACGGCATCCACCACAGCGGGATTCAGCCATTGCAGGGTAGTATCGTCCATCTGTCCGAGAACAGGTACGATAACCCACCAGACAAGCGCAGAGCCGGCACAAATAATGGCTGCATACTTCAGTCCGATGATATAGCCAAGACCAAGAACCGCAGCTCCGGTGTTAATCTTGAAAACGACCTTGAACTTCTCCGCCAATTCTGCACCATACGGAAGGACGCGAGAAGTAAAAGCCTCGCTCCATGCGCCGAAGGTGGCAACCAGAAAATCAAACACACCACCTACAAGACCGGCAATTAAAAGCAGTTTGGCCTGACCTCCTCCTTTTTCTCCGGAGATAAGTACCTGGGTGGTGGCTGTGGCTTCAGGAAAAGGATACTTACCGTGCATTTCCTTGACAAAGTACTTACGGAAAGGTATCAGGAAAAGAATACCCAGAATACCTCCCAGCAAGGAGCTCATGAACACCTGGATAAAATTGACCGTCATCTCCGGATATTTGGCCTGAAGGATATAAAGGGCAGGCAAGGTAAAAATCGCACCGGCCACGATGACACCCGAACTAGCACCAATGGATTGAATGATCACATTCTCGCCCAAAGCATTTTTACGTTTGGTGGCACTGGACAAGCCGACAGCAATAATGGCGATCGGAATGGCAGCTTCAAAAACCTGTCCAACCTTAAGCCCCAGATAAGCGGCAGCAGCAGAAAAAAGCACAGCCATCAGCAAGCCCCAGGTAACGGACCATGGCGTAGCCTCAGGGTATGCCTTTTCCGGAGACATCAAGGGCTTGTATTCTTCACCAGGTTTGAGCTCCCGGAATGCATTTTCCGGTAAACCGGTTTTTAGTTCATTTTCTTCTTCCATAAGAATATCTTAAAATAATAATTCAGAGCGGTTCAAAATGTAGTGGATCCGATTCACAACTTGCGAAGGTAAAGTATTTTTTGATAACGGAAAAGAGCTTGTCCCCGAATTCAGGGAACAAGCTCTTTCTCTATTTTTGAATCTATTTATCGGATAAACAAAAGCTCACGATACTTGGGCAATGTCCACATCTCATTGTCTACAATCAACTCCAGTTTGTCGATGTTGTAGCGGATCTTGTTAAAGTAGGGAGCAACCGTATCGTGATAGGCAATGGCCTTTTGACGTTCGTTCTCAATCTTGTTGGCAACCTTGCGGGCATCAACCATCAAGCCCACCATGGATTGCACAGCATCCACATGGGATTCAATTTCCTCAATCAGCGCCAGCTTCTCAGCAGCCAGTTTCTTGTATTTGACCTCTTCAAACATCTGCTTGATTTTATAGACATTATCAAGTAAGGAAGACTGATAGCGTGTTGCCACAGGGATGATGTGGTTCATAGCCAGATCTCCCAGAACACGTGCTTCAATCTGAATCTTCTTGGTATACGTTTCCCATTTCACCTCATTTCTGGCCTGCAATTCCACTTCAGTCATGACTCCGGTCCTGGAGAACATATCAATGACAGCAGGATACAGGTAAGCATCAAACTGGATGGGCACGCTTCCTTCACAATCAAGGCCACGCGCGGCTGCTTCTTCTTTCCATTCGTCGCTATAACCGTTTCCGTCAAACCGTATGGGCTTGGAAGCGGTAATGAGTTCACGAATAACCGCAAAAATAGCTTTTTCCTTGGTCTCACCATTGGAGATATGCTTCTTGACCTCCGTATTGAAACATGCCAGCTGATCTGCCACAGCTGCATTCAGAGCCGTGATGGAAGACGCACAATTGGCGGAAGATCCAACCGCACGAAATTCAAAGCGGTTTCCGGTGAAGGCAAAGGGAGATGTACGGTTACGGTCCGTGTTGTCAATCATCAAATCAGGGATCTGACCTACTCCAAGCTGGAATACACCCTTGGCATCAAACCGGATGGCTTCGTCCGTGGTTGAAGCCTCCAGTTTATCAAGCACCTGGGATATTTGGGAACCCAGGAAAGCAGAAATAATGGCGGGAGGTGCCTCATTGGCTCCCAAACGGTGTTCATTTGTCGCGGAGGCAGTGGATGCTTTCAACAAAGCATTGTTCTTATAGACAGCCATCAATGTATTCACCAGGAATGTCACGAAAAGCAGATTCTCTTCACCCGTTTTACCAGGACTGAACAAATTGACACCGGTATCCGTAGTCAAAGACCAGTTGTTGTGCTTTCCGGATCCGTTAATGCCGGCAAATGGTTTTTCGTGCAACAGAACATGGAAATGGTGGTGCTTGGCCACACGATTCATGACATCCATCAACAGCAAATTATGGTCTACGGCCAAATTGGCTTCCTCGTAGATGGGAGCCAGCTCAAACTGATTGGGAGCGACTTCGTTGTGGCGAGTCTTGAGCGGTAAGCCCAATTTATATCCTTCATATTCCAGTTCTTTCATGAAAGCCGCCACACGGGTTGGGATGGATCCGAAATAATGATCGTCCAGCTGCTGATTCTTGGCCGATTCGTGGCCCATCAAAGTTCTACCTGTCAGCAACAGATCGGGACGAGCGTTGTAAAGGGATTCGTCTACCAGAAAATATTCCTGCTCCCAGCCAAGATTGGTCTGAACCTTTTTCACTTTGGAATCAAAGAATTGGCATGTTTCGGTAGCCGCTTTATCTACTGCCGATATGGCTTTGAGCAAAGGCGTCTTGAAGTCCAGTGCTTCACCGGTATAGGCAATAAAAACAGTCGGTATGCAAAGCGTATCTTCCACAATAAAAGCAGGAGACGAAGGATCCCAGGCTGTATAACCCCTTGCTTCAAAAGTGTTGCGCAATCCACCGCTTGGAAAACTGGAAGCATCGGGTTCCTGCTGTGCCAACAATTTTCCGTCAAATTCTTCTATCACCTGGCCATTGTCGGCATGTTCAATAAATGCATCGTGTTTCTCGGCAGTACTGTCGGTCAAAGGATGAAACCAGTGAGAATAATGTGTAACTCCCATTTCCATAGCCCACATCTTCATTCCGGCAGCTACATGATTGGCTATCTGACGATCAAGTTTCTTCCCGTTATCGACAGCATCCGTAAGCACCTTGTACGTTTCTTTCGAAAGATACTTCTGCATCTTCTCGCGGTTAAAAACATTAACACCATAGTAGTCTGATGTTTTACCGGCCGGTGCTTCTACGGATGTAGGAGTATGAGAGAATGCTTCCCTGACCAATTGAAATCTTAATATTGACATAAGTAAAGCCTGTTTGAGTGTTGCCTTCAGAAATTCCAAAGACCGTTGCACGTTATAAATTAATAGATAGGCAAAGATAACACCAAATATGTTAAAATTATTATTTCCTGAACATTCAATTTCAAGTTTCATCCCAAAAAACAAGAATGACAGCAGATACAAACAAGCCTGAACCTTACGGGCAAAAGTGGTATCATAAAAAAGCCAGCAAAGTGCTACTTGCCGGCCCAATAAAAAAGGCCGCTTTTCGGCGACCTTTTTTGCTATGGATAAGAAGACAGACCCGAAGGTTTCTTCTTTTTGTTACTGTTTAGAATTCACGTTCCGACATTCTCTTGTAACCTTCGTAACGCCATTTGGCATTCTTCTGGGTTATTTGGAAGAGCTCTTCTGCTTCTGCAGGGAACACTTTCTTCAAAGAATTGTAACGGACTTCACCCATCAGGAATTCCTGGAATTTGGTCCAGTCCGGTTCCTTGCTATCCAGCTGCATCGGGTTCTTTCCTTCTGCTTCCAGATCCGGGTTGAAGCGGTACAAGTGCCAGTATCCGCATTCCACTGCACGGGCTTCTTCAGTCTGGGCCTTGCCCATACCTGCTTTCAAGCCGTGGTTGATACATGGAGCATAAGCAATAATCAAAGATGGTCCATCGTAAGCTTCAGCCTCACGGATAGCCTTCAGGGTCTGAGACTGGTTGGCACCCATGGCAATCTGAGCCACATACACATAACCGTACGTTGCGGCAATCATACCAAGATCTTTTTTGCGTACACGTTTACCGGAAGCGGCAAACTTGGCAACAGCACCCACAGGAGTGGATTTGGACGACTGGCCACCGGTGTTGGAGTAAACTTCGGTATCAACAACCAGAACGTTTACATTCTTACCCGATGCCAATACATGGTCAAGACCACCGAAACCGATGTCATATCCCCAACCGTCACCACCAATAATCCATTGAGATTGTTTGATGATAAATTTGGTCAATGGACGGATATCCTTGCAAATGTCACAGTCGCAAGCATTGACCAGCGGAGTGATTTTAGCTTCCAGTTCTACCGTCTTGGCGGCATTGTTGCGGTTTTCCAACCATTCGGTGAAACAAGCCTTCAGCTCATCGCTGCAACAATCGCAGGCAATACCTTTTTGGAAAAGGTCAGCCAGACGGTCGCGCATGGTATCAACGGCAAACGTCATACCCAAACCGAATTCTGCGTTGTCTTCGAACAAGGAGTTGGCCCAGGCGGTACCACGACCCTGTTCGTTCTTGGTATAAGGAGTTGAAGGAGCCGAACCGGAATAAATAGATGTACAACCCGTTGCATTGGCAACCATTTGACGGTCACCAAACAATTGGGAAATCAATTTCAAATAAGGTGTTTCACCACAACCGGAGCAAGCGCCGGAGAATTCGAAGAGCGGAGTTGCAAACTGAGAATTCTTAACATTGGCCTGAATGTCGACCAGGTTTTGTTTGGTCTTCACGTTGGCTACGGAGAAATCCCAGTTATCCTGCTCAGGAAGCTGACCTTCGATATGAGCCATAGCCAAAGCCTTGTTGCCTTTGTTTCCAGGGCATACATCGACACAGTTGCTGCAACCAAGACAGTCAAGAACATCCACCTGAATGTGGAAGGTCATGCCGGCAAATTGCTTGCCCGTAGCTTTCAGCATGGTATAGTTTGCAGGTGCCTTAGCCTGTTCTGCTTCATCAAGAACGAACGGACGGATACATGCGTGAGGGCAAACGTAAGCACACTGGTTACATTGGATACAGTTTTCCGCATTCCAAACCGGGACGGTCGCTGCCACACCACGTTTTTCATATTTAGCGGTACCTTGTTCCCAGGTACCGTCTTCACGACCCTTGAACGCAGAAACAGGAAGATCGTCACCAGCCTGTGCATTGATAGGCTTCACGATTTTCTGAACAAATTCAGGAATGCTGGCATCCACTTTTTCTTCTTCTACAGGAAGGCTGGCCCATTCTGCAGGAACTTCAACTTTTACATAATCACCGCCACGGTCTACAGCAGCATAGTTCATGTTGACAATATTCTCGCCTTTCTTGCCGTAAGACTTGTTGATAGCATATTTCATCTTTTCAACAGCCAGTTCGTAAGGGATTACATTGGTAATCTTGAAGAAAGCAGATTGAAGAATAGTGTTGGTACGGTTACCCAGACCAATTTCTATAGCAATATCCGTTGCGTTGATAATGTAGAGGGAAATGTTGTTGGCTGCCAGGTATCTCTTAACGTTGACAGGAAGGTGTTTTTTCACTTCTTCTGCATTCCAGATGGTGTTCAGAAGGAAAGAACCGTTCTTCTTCAAACCTTTGGTTACATCATACATGTGCAGGTAAGCCTGAACGTGACACGCTACAAAGTTAGGGGTGGTCACAAGATAGGTGGAACGGATTTCAGAATCTCCGAAACGGAGGTGTGAACAGGTAAAACCTCCCGACTTTTTGGAGTCGTAGGAGAAATAAGCCTGTACCTTCTTATTGGAGTTGTCACCGATAATCTTGATGGAGTTTTTGTTGGCACCTACAGTACCGTCTGCTCCCAAACCATAGAATTTGGCTTCGAAAATACCTTCGCCACCAAGAGCGATTTCTTCTTCCAAAGGAAGAGAAGTAAAGGTAACATCGTCAACGATACCAACGGTAAAGTGATTTTTTGGGATGTTCAAACCAAGGTTTTTATAGATGGCGAGTACTTGTGCAGGTGTAAAGTCCTTGGAAGACAAACCATAACGGCCACCCACAATAACAGGTTCTTCTTTCGCTCCATAGAAGCAGTCCTTAACATCCAGGTAAAGAGGTTCGCCGTTTGCACCTGGTTCTTTGGTACGATCAAGCACGCAAATCTTTTTGGCAGTCTTGGGCACTGCAGCCAAGAAATGTTTTGCAGAGAACGGACGATAGAGATGTACGGCAACCAAACCGACTTTTTCACCTTGGGCAGTCAAGTGGTCGATGCCTTCGCGGATAGCTTCGGTAGCAGACCCCATGGCAATAACCACACGATCGGCATCAGGAGCTCCGTAGTAATCGAACAAGCCATAGTTACGGCCTGTGATCTTGTTCATTTCGTTGATGTATTCTTCAACTACAGGAACAATATTATCGTAAAAAGGATTGGATGCTTCACGAGCCTGAAAGTAGATATCAGGGTTTTGTGCTGTACCTCTCAAAACAGGATTTTCAGGGTTAAGTGCGCGATCGCGGAACGCTTTAAGAGCATCCTGATCAATCAATGCAGCAACTGCATCCTGATCGATTTCCTCGATCTTCTGGATTTCGTGGGATGTACGGAAACCGTCGAAGAAATGTACAAAAGGTACCCGGGACTTGATGGCAGCCAAATGAGCTACGGAAGCCAAATCCATTACTTCCTGCACGGAACCGGTAGCCAACATGGCACAACCCGTCTGGCGGACAGCCATCACATCCTGATGGTCACCGAAGATGGAGAGTGCATGAGAAGCCAAAGCGCGGGCAGCAACATGGTAAACGCCAGGGAGAAGCTCTCCAGCCACTTTATACATATTAGGGATCATCAAAAGAAGACCCTGAGAAGCCGTAAAGGTGTTGGACAATGCACCGGCCTGAAGTGAGCCGTGCATTGCACCGGCAGCACCTGCTTCAGATTGCATTTCCTGAACCTGGACTTTTTCTCCGAAGATATTCTTCCTACCGGCAGCAGCCCATTCGTCGACATATTCGGCCATCGTAGAAGATGGAGTGATGGGGTAAATGGCGGCCACTTCGCTAAACATGTAAGCGATGTGTGCGGCTGCCTGATTACCGTCACAGGTTAAAAATTTCTTTTCTTTTGTCATACAAATAAAAATTAAGTGTTTATATCAATTTTACATCTTCTTTAGTATAAAAAGCCGAACAACCACAATGGAATGACATTACCACTACCGGTTTCAATCTTGTCCACGACATACATAATGTCCGGATTGTTCTTTCCACCCAATTTGCCGGAACAAATCTGGAAGGTACAACCTTCGTTCAGGATAAACTGGGAACTCTTTTTGCCTTGGTTCAGTTTATTGTTACGATGAACTGTATTGTAGAAAAAGGTCTCACAGAGAGCCTGTCTGCTTATTTTTATCTTATCCTGAAGCACATACATCAGATTGGTGTTGTGCAAATAAATTCTGGAAGGTTTCTTGGGAAAACTATCTCCTACAGGGTACAGCAAATCGATTAACCTTGCATCCTTGAGATACTTGATATAATTCATCGCCGTTGCCCTGGATATTTCAATTTCCGTGCTTAAATGACTGACATTGGGGACACAAGGCGCATCCAGGCCCAACATGTAAAGCAATTTACGGATCTTGGCCAGGTATTTCAAATCAATTTGCTTGATTAATAAAACATCGACTTCGATCATCATGTTCATGGTTTTCAGCAGATTTTCAGAAAAGTTTCGCTTTTCCAGAAAAAACGGATAAAAACCATGGTGAATGTAATCCTGAAAATAGTCGAGCGGATTTACTTTTGAGAGAATTTCTTTTTCAACCTGCTCGTGGTTCTTTACCAATTCGTCCAATGTATAGAAATTGAAATCGGTCCCTGCCATCAGATTTAGATATTCCCTGAATGAGAAACCACGCAGATTGTAAGACCTGACCACATCGAACAGGTCGGGGTTTTCCTCCTTGAGCCTCATCACGGACGAACCGGAAAAGACGACATGCAGTCCGGGTAACTGGTCATAAATAGCTCTGAGCTCTTTTGACCATTCGGGGTATTTAAAGACCTGATCTATCAGCAAGGTCTTACCGCCACGTAGCGAGAAGTCCCTGGCAAATTCCACCAAGCTATGTTTTGTAAAATAGAAATGATTGAGATTCACGTACAGACAGGAACGGTCGGTTCCGAAATTTTCCTTGGCATATTGCAGCAGAAAAGTCGTCTTACCGACGCCACGACTCCCCTTGATGCCTATCAACCGGTCGTTCCAGTCAATTTCATCCATCAATTGCCGCCTTACCGAGGTTTGCAAATGCTCCACCAAATATTTATGCGTGCGATAAAATGTTTCCATTTTTGGGGATTCAAATTGGACGTACAAAGGTATAATAAAAACTTAGTTTTGCAAACTCCACATTACAAATTCGTCGTTTTTTGGCTTTTTTGTGATAAGACATTATTCCCTTGGGTTACAACATTTTTACATTATTGACCACTTCAGAGACCATAGCCTTGAGTTCCGATAAAAATTGTGCCGAATCGTACTCTTTTCTTTCCACCTGCCGCAGCTTCTTTTCCCATAAACCAGTAAGCTCGGCCGACTTGAGCAGTTCCTCGCGAATCAGCTGGATCAGTTCAATCCCCGTTGGAGTCGCTATGAGATTCTTCTTTTCCTTGCGAACGTAGTTTCTCTTGAAAAGGGTCTCAATGATGCTGGCGCGGGTGGATGGGCGTCCTATGCCATTTTCTTTCAGAGCGTCGCGAAGGTCTTCATTATCCACGAGCTTTCCTGCTGTTTCCATGGCACGCAGCAAAGTAGCTTCCGTGTAAGGTTTGGGAGGCTGCGTCTGTTTTTCGGCCAGATCGGGAACATGAGGTCCCTGTTCACCTTTTACAAAAGCAGGAAGAGTGCGCTCCTCATCGGCCGGTTTACCCGAATTCTCTTCATCTTCGTTTTTGGATGCGGCCGGCTCTTTTTCAAAGACAACCCGCCAGCCAGGTTCAAGTATCTGTTTCCCGGTCACCTTAAAAGGGACATCCTCCACCGCACCCATAACGGTGGTCGTTGAGAACACGCAATCCGGATAAAAAGCTGCAATAAAACGTCTGGAAACAAGATCGTAGACTTTCCGCTCATCGGCTGTGACGTTCATGGGAGCGACACCTGTCGGTATGATGGCATGGTGGTCGGTTACCTTGCTGTTGTCAAAAACTTTTTTGGTCTTGGGTATCTTGGTGGCAAGCACCGGAGCGGTAAGTACCGTATAATCACGAAGTCCCTTAAGCGTCGATTCAATCTTCGGATAGATATCATCACTCAGGAATGTCGTATCAACCCTTGGATAGGTTGTTAGTTTCTTTTCATACAAAGACTGGATCAGCTTGAGGGTGTCGTCGGCCGAAAAGGCGAATTTCTTGTTGCATTCCACTTGCAGGGACGTCAGGTCAAACAGCCTGGGCGGTGCTTCCTTGCCCTTCTTGGCGGAAGTATCGGTTACGACAAAAGGTGAAGAACTCACTTTGGCCAGGAATTCCACTCCCTCCTCTTTGCTGGTAAAGCGGCCTTTGGTTGCGCTAAAGGTGGTGTCACGGTAGACGGTCTTCAGTTCCCAATAGGTTTGAGGCACAAATTGTTCGATTTCCAGCTGGCGGTTTACAATGAGCGCCAGCGTGGGAGTCTGAACCCTGCCGATGGAAAGTACCTGACGGTTTCTGCCATATTTGACGGTGTAAAGTCTGGTAGCATTCATTCCCAATAACCAATCTCCGATGGCACGCAACAGACCTGCCTCATAGAGGGAGGTATAATCTTCCTGCGGTTTAAGTTTTGTGAATCCTTCCCGGATGGCCTCCGACGTCAGGGACGAAATCCACAAACGACGTACCGGACAGGAACATCCAGCCTTTTGCATCACCCAACGCTGAATAAGTTCACCCTCCTGACCGGCATCACCGCAGTTAATAATTTCATCGGCCTCATGAAACAGTTTTTCTATGGTGGAGAACTGTTTCTTGTAGCTATCGTTCTCTATGAGCTTGATGCCAAAACGAGGAGGTATCATGGGTAAATACCGTAAATCCCACGATTTCCATTCGGCGGCATATTCATGCGGTTCCTTGAGTGTGCAGAGATGCCCAAAAGTCCAGGTTACCTGATAGCCATTTCCTTCCAGATAGCCATCCTTTTTCTGGTTGGCACCAAGGATGGCTGCAATTTCACGGGCTACACTAGGCTTTTCTGCAATACAAACTTTCACTGGATCAGGTTTTTGAATGAGCTCACAAAATATCCATGACGTCTTCGCCAACCGGTGTTTTGCGCCATGGATATCTTAATACATTTTTATCTTTGGATGGCAAAGATATAAAAAAACGTCGTGAATAACGTATCCAAAAACAACCCCGAGAAGCCTATCCACGGACAATATGCTCATTATCTGCATCCCAATACATGGATCTTCCCTCCAGATAAGCCCTGGTCCCCATATGTGCAGCCATGGCTTCCTGGAAACCTTGCTCTATGCCACAAGACGTTTCCCCGCCGTTCCTGATGCATTCTATCCATTCCTTCAGATGCAGAAACGTTGTATCAAAACGTTTACCGTCAACATAGGAATAAAGCAGACCCCTCTGGGCAAAATAAACTTCCGTGGCCGAAGTGATGGCATCAACCTCTTTTCCGGGAACATACCGGTAAAAAGGATCGTCGGGCTTGATAATGCCTTTTTCTATCTGATCTTTGTATTTTTCCGATTGTGGGTCCACCGTTATTGAAATGGAATTGCCCACCTCCATGGTCGCATCATGTCCCATGATTTTACGTGGCCGGTTGTACTGACTGGCCAGGGTGGCCGAATAAAGCAGGGACATTTTACGTTCCCTGTATTCAAAGACCGTTTGCAACACATCAGGCACAGTACGGCCATCCCTGAAAAAATAGACTCCGCCCGAAGAGGTGGCCGAATCCGGAATGCCCAAATCAAGAATCTGATTGAGGGCATCGTACTCGTGGGTAAGCAAATCACCGCTCAAACCCGTGCTGTAATCCCACCAGCAACGCCAGCGGAAAAAGCGTTCCAGACTAAACTTATCACGCGGATCCGGCCCTACATATCTGGCAAGTCCGGCCGAGGTCATGTAATCCAGATATTCCTTTATCCGATCCGGATCGCCCTCAAACTGAGCCCAGTCAATGGTCTTGGGATTGGCTCCGGGATTGATGGGATAAACCCAGGCTCCGTTCGGATCATTTCTGTTGGTACTGGTTTCAACCAGGGTGATTGGACCCAGCATTCCGTTCCGGACAATTTCCCTGGCCCGTTTGTTCGTGTCAATCTGCCTGTTCTGATGTCCAAGCTGAAAGACTATTTTACTTTTTCGGATGGCTTCCCTTACGGCATAGGTTTCCGGAACTGTCCAGGTCATGGGCTTCTCCACATAAACATGCTTTCCTGCCCTTGCTGCTTCCATAACCATGGTTCCGTGCCAATGATCGGGTGCGGCAATGATAACCGCATCTACATCGGGAGAAGCCATAAGCTCCTTATAGTTCAAGAAACGTTTCGGCCTGGGACCATATTTTCCATTCAGGCCTTCCCGGTAAATATTGGATCCGGCATCCATCGCATCGTTTGCATAGACATCAAAAATATCACAGACTCCGGCAATGACCACACGAAGGTCTTGCTGCTCCTTCATATCCTTGTATTTGGTGTCCTTTGAATCTTTTTTGGCTTGCTCCTTCAGGTCTTCGACCATGCGGGGGGTATAAAAGCCCAGACTTCTCATCAGGGACGACCCCCGGATACCATAACCGATGATGCCCAGCCTGACAACCCTGCTGTCCGATGGTATAGGTGTCACCGGCGACGGATCTTCTCCGAAACGGAACAGCCCCGCAGCCAGCTTGTTGTTTCTGGCCTGCATGGACTTTTTGTACACTCCGTAAGCCATTGCACCCAAAACCGGCACCGTAGCCAATGTCTTGATGGCATCGCGTCTTCCTGTGGAAACGGATTCTTTTGCCTTCCCTTTTTCGTTTTTTTCTTTATCTGGTTCCATAGGACTTATTGCTTTTTGATTTTACGAAAAATAAACCTGTCCAGACCAATCTCCCTGGCTGTGGGAAAAACCATCAGCACAGCCACGGCGCAAAGCATGATCGTATTCTTATCCACCCACAGATAGGAACCTTCGGGGCGAAAAGCATAGGTAGCACTGATTAAAGCCGGATGAGAAAGATAGTACAAGGAGATGAGGGCTATAGCCCCGATATAGCCAACCCGTTCGAAACATCCGAGTATCAGCAAGAGTCCGATCAAAATCAGTCCATAAATATTCACGGCATCAATAGTGGACAAAAGTGCAGGATGCTGGGGCAACATGGTAAAAAATGGAGCAAACAATCCTTTGGAATCCATCAGATATCCATAAGATGTCCAATCCGTAGTAAATACTTTCGACACTCCTTCATACAAAAAATACCAGCCAATCAAAACGCGCAAAATGACCAGCCAAAGGAGCTGAACTTTCGTGTAACAGTGTTTTTCATTCATGAATCTTAAGGTTATAAAAATGACACATCACTTTTCTGGAAGACAGCACAATAATAGAAAATTCCATCAGAAAGAACAAAGTAATTAACACTATATTCCATCTTAATTTATCACAAAATCAAATAGAATGACGATATTTGCCTCTCAACGCATAAAGGCAACTAAAATGGAAATCATCCTCATTCTTTTGACATCTCTGAACCTGATTTTGCTCCTAGTCCTCCTGGGAAAAGCCAAATCGGGAAAAGCAGAAGACAATGCCGCCAGATTTGACATCCTCCATCAGGAAAACAAACAACTGGAACAAGCCATCCGTGAAGAAATGAAAGTGGGTCGCGAAGAAAGCAACAACCGAATGAAGGAAAACCGCGAAGAACTTAGTACTGCCGTCAACAGACAAAGAGAAGAGCTGACCGGCGTACTCACCAAACAGCGCGACGAACTGGGTCAGCAGATGAGCCAGCTCCGCAGCGAGCTGAACCAGGCACAGACCGCTTTCCGCACGGAAATTTCCACCAACCAGAAAGACCTCACAGCCAAGATGGAACACAAGCAGGAAAATCTGATCCTTTCCACCGAAAAGAAGCTGGACGAAATGCGTGCCACCGTTGACGAGAAGTTACAGAAAACGCTTAACGAACGCATCAGCCAGTCCTTCCAACTTGTAAGCAAACAGCTGGAGAGCGTACAAAAAGGTCTTGGCGAAATGCAGAACCTGGCCACCGACGTGAGCGGACTCAAAAAAGTCCTGAGCAACGTCAAGGTGCGCGGAACCTTCGGTGAAGTGCAGCTGGGTGCCCTGCTGGAGCAGATGCTTTCTCCCGAACAGTTTGTGACCAACGTCAAGACCAGCCGTAGCGGAAACGATTTTGTGGAATTTGCCATCAAGCTGCCGGGAAAAGAAATCAAGGACAAACCCGTATACCTGCCCATTGACGCCAAATTTCCCAAAGACGTTTATGAACAGTTCACAGATGCCTACGACGCCGGTGACACCGCACAGATATCCGCTACCTCCAAGCAGTTGGAAGCAACCATCAAGAAAATGGCCAAGGATATCCACGACAAATACATCGACCCTCCTTTCACCACAGACTTTGCCATCCTGTTTCTGCCTTTCGAGAACATCTATGCGGAAATTATCCGTCGCACCGAGTTGATGGATTACCTCCAGCGGGAGCTTAAGGTCATTGTGACCGGACCCACCACCCTGGGCGCCATCCTCAACAGCCTCCAGATGGGCTTCAAGACATTGGCCATCCAGCAAAGGAGCAGCGAAGTCTGGCAAATACTGGGCGCTGTCAAGACCGAGTTCGATAAATTCGGGGGGCTGCTCGACAAGGTACAGGACAACCTGCGCAAAGCCGGCGACGACCTGGAGAAAGTGCGTGGCGTAAGAACCCGTGCCATCCAGCGGAGTCTTCGTCATGTGGAAGCCTTGCCTGCAGATCAGAACGAAAGCCTGCTCGCTCCTTTGAACATCAACGACGAACCGACAGATATCGAAACCGATGAATGACGCACCGCTGCTGACCGTCTACAAAGCTTCAGCCGGTTCCGGGAAAACCTGGCGTCTCACGGTTGAATACCTCAAGTTGCTCCTACAGAACCCGGAATCCTACCGAAACATTCTGGCTGTCACTTTCACCAACAAGGCCACCGGTGAAATGAAAGAACGCGTACTCAACGCACTCTATGAGATGATGCAGACAGACCCGGCAGCCAAACCCACCGGCATGCTGGAAGCCGTCTGTTCCGAACTCAACATCAAACCAGCTTTTGCCAAAAAACAGGCTACCGCAGCCATGGGTTTCCTGCTGCACGACTACGGCCGTTTTCGCATTGAAACCATCGACAGTTTTTTTCAGTCTGTACTTCGCAACCTGGCCCGGGAGCTGGGGCTGGGAGCTTATCTCAACATCGAACTCAACAATGCGGAAGTGCTGAGCGATGCCGTGGATGCCATGGTAGACAAAGCCGACAAAAATCCGGTACTGCTTAAATGGATGACAGACTATATCGAAGAGTTGGTTCAGGATGGAAAAAGCTGGAAAATAGAACAAGCACTCAAGAATTTCGGAGGAACCATTTTCAAGGAGTACTTCAAAGAGAAGGAAGGTATTCTCGAAAAGAAGCTCAGCGACAAGAATTTTCTGAACAAATACAAAAAAGAGCTGCTCGAACTCGAGCAGCACGCTTCAAAAAAGATTGAGATTGTAACAGACCGGTTCTTTACCCTTATTGAAGAAAAAGGTCTGGAAGTGGAGGATTTCTCCTATGGAAAAAGCGGTGTCTGTTCTTTTTTCCTGAAAATGAAAAAAGGTGAATACGAAGTCCAGGCTGCCGACAGCAAACGCGTCACAGCCTGTCTCGAAAGTCCGGACAGCTGGGCCACAGCCAAAAGCAAACGCCGGAACGAGATCGCATCACTGGCTGCCGAAAAGCTCATTCCACTACTCGAAGAAACCGAACAAACCCGTGCCAGACATTATCCCGACATTATTTCCTGCCGATTGGCAAAAGCCCACCTCAACAAAGTTGGACTACTGACGGACATTTCCAGAGAAGTCAAGGAACTGAACCGGGAAAACAACCGCTTTCTGCTTTCAGATACTAACGCCTTGCTCAAAAGCCTGATTGACGGTTCCGACGCTTCTTTTGTCTACGAAAAAACAGGTACGGAACTCAACCATATCCTTTTCGACGAATTTCAGGATACGTCCCGTATGCAATGGGACACCTTCCGACCGCTTCTGGCTGAAGGGCTGGCCAGCGGTTACAAAAGCCTCATCGTAGGAGACGAAAAGCAGTCCATCTACCGCTGGCGAAACGGTGACTGGCGAATTCTGGGCAATATTGGAAAAGAAATGTACCCTGCCCTGGTGCAGGAAGAAGTGCTGAAAAACAACTGGCGAAGCGAACGCCGCATCATCGAGTTCAACAATACCCTCTTCAGACTCATCGAGCAACGCATCAATGAAAAGCACCGGGAGTCTTTCGACTGCGAAAGCGAGGAACTGACAAAAGCCTATAAAGATGTCGCCCAACTATCTCCGAAAAAAAGCACCGAAGGTCTGGTCAAGATCGCATTTCCCTATGCCAGGACCAACGCTGAATACCACCAGCTGGTACTGGAACGCCTGGTAAAGGAAGTAGAAAACTTGCAGGAACATGGCGTGGCTCCCGGTCAGATTGCCATCCTCATCCGTAAAAACAAATACATACCCGAAATCGGAGAATATTTTGCCAATTACAAAAAGTCCAAAGGCGAAAACACCCCCTACTGCTACGACATCATTTCGGACGAAGCCTTTCTGCTCGGCTCCTCCAAAGCCGTGCAGGTGATTATCGATGCTTTGCGTCTACTCAGCGACCCGGAAAATCCATTGGCGGAAGCCCTGCTTAAACTGGATTACCAGAACGATATCCTGCACCGCAAGGGAGAGATGAGCCCCATTTTTAAACAGTCGCCCAAACAGGAAAGGGAACACGTTTCCTCCAGAACAGCCTACAAGAAAATCTTTTACGAGAACAATCCAGAAGAATTGTTGCTCCCACCGGAGTTCAACGAAAATTTCTATGCACTCCAACGCATGCCCCTTTACGAGCTGGTGGAAGAGCTCTACCGGATGTTCGGCTTAAGCAGTATTCCTGCCCAGGACAGCTACCTCTATGCCTTTATGGACGGCCTGAGCGAATATTTGCAGCACAACCCGTCAGACATCGCCTCTTTCCTGATCCACTGGGATGAACGGATGTCCACCAAAAGCATCCCTGCCGGTTCCAGCATCAACGGCATCCGCATCATGTCCATCCACAAATCCAAGGGATTGGAGTTTCACACTGTATTGATTCCTTTCTGCGACTGGAACCTACTGAGCGAAGTCAAGAGCTTTCAGGTTTGGTGCCAGCCGTCATTACCGCCCTACAACCAGCTTGACCTTTTGCCCATCGATTACAGGACGGAGATGAATCAGTCCTGTTTCAAGGAGGATTACAAGGAAGAGACCCTCCAGCTTTGGGTTGACAGCCTCAACCTGCTCTATGTGGCATTCACCCGTGCCAGGCACAACCTCATTATTTTCTGCCAAGGCAAGGACCCCCGAAAAGAATCAGGGAAATTGCTCACCGTTTCCGACCTGATACAGGATTTGTTCCAGAACAGCACATCAGAGATCCTGACAGAAGAATTCAGAAAGAGCTATCAACAGGCCTGCATTGACGCTGAAGATCTGGATAGCGAAACCGTTACCGAAGCCGGCTTTTCTTACGGAGAGCTAAGCCTTGAAGCTTCCTCCTCTTCCGGACAGACCGAAGAAAAAGGCCTCCATCGGAAAGGTAGCGACATCGCCTTGCCATTTCGCAGCTTTATACACAAGACCAAGTTCAAGCAGTCCAACCGCTCCATCGAATTCAGTAAGGGCAGAAATCCGGAAGGCTTCTCCAGCAGCTACATAGACAGGGGAAAACTCCTTCACAGGCTCTTTTCCGAAATCCGCTGCATAAACGATATCCCTTCCGCCCTGCAAAATCTGTTGAACGAAGGGCTGATTTCTTCAGCGGAATCCGAAGAATACAAAGCCTTCGCAGAAAAAGCCTTGAACAAGCCGGAAGTTCAGGATTGGTTCAACACCGAATACAGGTTTTTCAATGAATGCTCCATCCTTTGCCGCGACCCAAACGGCAACCTGCAGCTCAAACGCCCTGACCGTGTCGTTCAAACACCAAAAGGCGTACAAGTGATCGACTTTAAGTTTGGCAAACCCTCCGCCAAATACAGGAAGCAAGTGCTTGAATACATGGCACTCCTACAAGATATGGGATACAAGCGCATTGAAGGCTATTTGTGGTATGTTGACCAAGACAAGATAGAGCCTGTAAAACCATGAATGAAAAAGACTTACAGGACATCCCTTTCCGTCAACCTTGAATGGTCATTTTTGAATGGATAAAAACCATTTGTTCAAAAATAGCATCCCAATCTGGCAAAGGTATCGCCCATTTATCCTTGACGTTCCGATAAGCCAGATACACCATTTTTTCCAAAGCCAGGTCATTGACGAAAAAGCCTCTACCGACTACCGGGTTCTTTATTCCTTTTTGATAATGATCTACCGTATTTGTGTAAATCAACCTTCTTATCGTATCGGGATATTGTAAATATGGGGATAGATGATTCCAGTGTGCTGTCCATGATTTCACAACCGCAGGATAAATTTTACCCCATCTAAGGTCAAAACTTTTTAAAGCCTCTTCTGCCTGCTTTTTGGACACAGCTTGGTATACAAGTCTCAAATCTTTCATAAACTCTTCCAAATCTTTAAGTTCCACATTCTTGATTGATTCCCTGACTTGACGTACAATGCACATCTGAACCAAAGACTTGTCATATGCTTTACTTATCAATTCAGGAAAATCAGACATATTGTCCGTACAAGCAATCAAAATCTCCTTTACACCTCTATTTTGTAGATCAGACAAAATGTAAAGCCATAGTCTCTCGTCCTCGAACCTGGAAGAATAAATGCCCAACAAATCTCTGCGCCCTCTGCTATCGATAGCCAATACATTGTAAATCAAACAAGAATCAGGCTTGGCACTTTTATCCAACACTTCACAATAGATTGCATCCATCCAGATTATTGGATAAAGTGTTTCCAAAGGACGTTGCTTCCATGATTCAATTTCAGGCAAAAACCTATCAGTCTCTTTTTTGATGGCTTCTTTGGATACCACTTGTCCAAATTCATTTAGAATCAAAGATTTGATTTCACTAGGTCTATTGCCTAGACCATAATACTCAACAATTTTTTCCGCTATCTTTGACTGAAAGGCGCCGTTAAGAGTGCTATCCCCCATTCCATCCATTTTTGCATGAATCAACTTGTTCAAACAAACATCGTCACAGATTGAGGAAATGCGTTCTTCCTTATTTTTTGAGATGCTGAATTCACCTTCCAACGGTACATTCAAAATCTTTTCGATAAGAGGCGTGAAGGCCCCATTTTCTTCCAACAATGGTTTTCCCGATTTCAAATGTTCCAAAACCATAGCCCTAAAATATCTGTAATCAAACTCTTTCATTAGAATGACTGAATATTTAAAACAACAAAGAATCAAGAAAGCGACTCATAAACGACATGAGTAAGTGTTGCTATTTTATCCCAATTGTATCGATTCATATCATAGTCTACGTGGGACATCGGTTCTCGCAATTTCCAATCCAGTTTTTCTCGCAATACATCAATTTCTCCAGTTTGGAAATAAGATGCTTTCGGTAGATGGACTTCCTTATTGGCACAAATGTCACTTGCTAATATATCAAGCCTATAACTCATAGCTTCAAGTAAGGATATAGGTAACCCTTCATAAAAAGACGGCAAGACAAACAATCTGGCATGAGTATAAAGCTGCTGAAGCTTTTTCCCTTTTATAAAGCCAGTCAAGATGACACCTTCGCGCTCTGCCAAATTCTTCAAATCCAAAGAATAGGGAGATTCCAAGTCGGCATCACCGGCAATGACCAATCGATATTTGCATGACATTTCGGTTTTCTTATATGCCCTGATTAGATAATCAAATCCTTTTTCAGGAACGAAACGGCCAAGCGAAAAAATGTATCTTTCACTTTCAATTCCCAATTGCTGCAGATAATCGGTAGAATTGTTCCTTTGGGCTGCAGGCACCCCATTCGGAATCAAAACACAATCCTTTCTTCCATATTTATCTGAAAGATGTTGACCAATCTCCGCAGAAATGACAATGACCTTATTGGCACAAGTCACTCCACATCTTTCTCCAAACTTCAGGAACCACTTAGCTATATTTCCCCATTTATCGCGTTCATAGTCAGGTCCATGATGTGTCATTACCACTTTAAGCCCCAACATGCGGGCAAATGGAGTGAATAAACTTGGGCCCACGGCATGTATATGCAAAACATCAGGACGTTTAATTGAAGCATACAGTACTGCAAGAAACGTATGGACTAAAGCTTCAAGGCTTCTGGAGTGTGGTGCAAACAACGTTTGGATTTTAATTCCCTTGTATTCTGAAATGTCATTGCCCATAACATATGGGCTGCGCCTGACAATTGTAATCTTGTCAGCAGGATATAACCTTGAGATTGTAGGTAACAATTCTTCACAGTGAGTTTCCACTCCTCCCTGGATACCAGGAATTCCTCTCGTCCCAGTGACTATTATTTTCATCTTAATATTTTTCTCTTAAGTCTCCTTGGGCTGGGTCTTGACCAACACGACAATATTTTTTATCCAAGCAAAGATCTTTACCCTGAATGCTTCTGATTTTGTTATTTAATGCCCACATGGCCGGATACTTCATGTATTTGTGCATCACTGGAGAGGCGGTTCCTACCATCCAACAGTTTTTAGGACATCTACGCACCATGGATCGTACTTTCTGAGCCTGTTCACTTTTCCAAATAGTCATGAAATCTGGTGTTCTCCGAATATTGCCCATGGATTTAAGCCAATACCGCTCTTCCAGACCATTACAGGAATAGACATCACCATAGGGCTCAATAAAGAAATTGGTACTGCCGGCCTCACATGGCAACATTCTTCGTCCCCCCTCAACATAGTTTATCAATCCCATGTTGAACCATGCACGAAACCAACTCTTCGGATGTTTTTCTTTCATTTGCCATTCTATGAGCTGTTTGAAATCTTTGCAAACTTCATCTTTGTTTGTAATTTCATTATCGTGCTTATGAAAGTAAAAAGAATTATGGAAGGCTGCGGTTGCAAACTCCAATCCGAGTGATTTGCTTAGTTGATAAAGTGAAAGCATATCCTTGGAATTATTATTGGACACTGTGCAACCAAAGCCAATATCCTTCAGCCCCATTTCTTTCAACGTGAGTAAAGTACGAAGCCCCTTGTCGAACCCTCCTTTATGTCCACGCAAATCATCGTTTTTCCCAGAGAGACCTTCAATGGATATACGTATTCCTATATCGGGAAATCTTCTCGCCAAGTTGATAACCTTGTCCTCGAACCAGCCCGAGGTAGAAATGACTATTCGCGGGGAATGCCTGTAGCATTCCTCGACAATGTCAGCCAAATCTTCACGAACAAAAGGTTCTCCACCAGTCAAGTTGATAAACTTCAACTGCGGAAGCGTTTGCAGTTCTTCAGCCCTAATCTCATCACCCTTTTTTGTCGGACTCTCCCAGATATTGCACATTTTGCAATGCATCGGACAACGATATGTCAGAATGATGCTGGCATCTGTAGGCTGTGGTATTTCATTCATATCCTTTGTATATTTTCATTATTTCGTTATAGTAATTCTCACTGTCATATCGTTTTTGGGATTGTCTTGCAATAGAAACATGGTTAAAAGAGGTTTGCCACATCGCAGTGATCTTTCTTTTAAGATCCTCCACATTGCGACTCTCAAATTTCATACCTGTGACACCATCCTCTATCAATTCTGGAATACCACCGATATCGGCACCTAGGACGGGTGTTCCCAGGCATTGCGCTTCCATCAAGGATAAAGGGTTGTTTTCGTACCACTCTGAAGGAATGACCGAAAAACGAGCATGGCCAACAATCTCCTTAACCTCTGGCCATTGCTTGAAACCAACAAATTCGACATTGGAAGCAGCAGAATTCTTAAGTTCATTCCTTAAAGGACCATCACCGATGACAACAAGCTTGTAAGGCAGGTGAGAGGCAGCTTTTATCAAAGTTCCCACGCCTTTCTCGTGACTGAGTCTTCCTATATAACAATAGTAAGAATCGCGGTCATAAGTCTCTTTTTCACAGCTCTTGACATCGATGGAATTGCATAGATTCTTAATCTTAGCCGGCGAGAATCCTCCCTGTATCATTTTCTCTTCCATAAATCGGCTAGGACAAACGAATATATCAGTACAAGCCTCCAGACGTTCCCGATTCCAGCAAACAGCTTCCTTATAACCCAGATAGCTAGCAATTCTTGAGTTCTTCATGCACTGCTCATCTATCACCTTGTGCTTGTCTGTAAAACATTTCTCACAAACAGTCTCTCCTTTCCTCAAACAATCATAGCGTGGGCACAAAAGCTTGTAATCGTGGAGTGTCCAAACGACTCTTATACCCTGATTATGGGCAATCTCTGCAATCACAGGCGATAGCTGGGAATGGATATTGTTCAAATGCAACACATCCGGCTTAAAGTCATTCAGAAACAATTCAAATTTAGATTTCACTTCTTTTGTGCCAAAAGGACGCATCAAAGCCTCAAAAAGTCCTTTTCCAAACTTGAACCTAACTTCGGATGGATAATAATAGTTCCAAATGGTTGGATAGTTCTCAGGATGCTGCATTGCAAAGACAGCGGTATCTTGAAAATGAATTTTCAACAAATGCTCTAAATTGAGCGTGTATATGCAATCACCACCACGGTGATAATGAAATTTGTTCGAGAGTAATATTTTCATGATTTCTTGATATTCAAACATTTTGTCAAAAACTCCAAGGAATCATCTCTCAATATTTTTATCCTTTTATCAACAAGAATATAATTGATATCCTGTTTCATCTGTAATTCAACAGATTGCTCCCCACTTGCCAAACGTGATTCCAAACCAAGAATATTCAGAAGGTTGTCAATTCTGGAATGTGTTGATTTCAGACTCGTAGGATCTTGACGATAAAATGTCACAAACTTTTTTTGGAATAAAGCAGAAAAGACTGTACCATGAAAGGAATCTGTACATATATATTCTGCATTACTGAGCAACTTTACAAAATCAAGAGGATCAGCTTTCCAAACAGGTATATCGCCAAAACATTCATCTTGTGGAACATACCAATCCATATGCCTAAAACAGACAACTTTCAATCCTGTCTCTTTTCCCAATTTCATGATTGTATCCCGAACATTCTGTCTAGAACCAAGCACGTAACTTAAAATATATGGTTCATCAATCGTTACTGTTGATTCTGAAATACATTCACTCCATTCCTCACGAGAAAGCAACATCGTAGGGTCTGCCACAACTTTTGCAGAATGTTTGGATAAACGATCGACAATATCTTTCCCTTGTTGTTCTCTAACGCCCACTGCATCCAACTTCTCCAGATATTCCTTTGTGCCTTTTATTTGCCAAGGCAGAATCTCGGATACACCAAAACTTGAGGCATATGAAAACTCCGGTACACTCTCATCAACAAAGAGCAAATTGTAGAAACCGGCATAGAGGCTTAAAGGCCCCCACACTTGATCACTACCTACAAAAATGACATCATAATTCAAAGATCCTTCTTGCAACTCCTTGTATCCGGTATAGAAGTCTGAGATACAATCGAAGTATTTCATCTTAAATTTATTGACCTTTGAAGTACGCTCAGCCAAATTCTCAGCATATCTTTTACGAAACTGCACATTTGCTCGCTTTAAAATTCTTGTTCTAATCTCAACGAGGGCCCCGCTTTTAAGCAAACCAGGAATGGTTACAAGCATTTCTTTAAAAGTCCGTTTCTTATGGTAACGGATAATCCTAAACGAGTAGCCAAGTTTCTGAACAATCCTTACCGTAGCAAATCCTTGCAAAGAAGTACCGTAATTATTGTGATTGGAGTGCATGATGACAACGCCACCAACTTTTCTTTTTATTTCCATTAGCAATTTTACTTTCCTTTATTTGAAAAATCGACAAAAAGCCATAGTGCAGGATGTCGACCAATAAATCGTTGCACACCGATTGAAACCATTGAGATGTAATCCATGATTACAGGCCTTTCATTACATGTCAAATCATAATCAGGCACAGCTCTTCCTCTTAATTTGTCCACATTCATCAATGCTTTTACTTTTCTTCTTTTAGCATAAAGCATCTCCTTTTGAGATTCATTCAACGTTACAGCATCCAACGGATTCAGTTTTATATATCCGTCTTGCTCCGCTTCCAACAAAAGCTCATGAAAATACAAGTTTCGCACCACCAAAGAATTCACACCAATCTTGTCATCAGAATAGGGTTTGACGTGGATATCTCCAAAACTGACATCAGCCAACATTCCATAATGGTCGATACAAGACAAACATCGGCGAGGCTTAAAAAAACTTCTCAAACGGTGGTAGTAGTCTGTATATGGAATTGTAATCCTAGAATTCGAGTTCAATTGAGTATTTTTTGTCCTTGATGCATGAGAATAGTCCTTTTCCTGTTTTCTTTCAATGATCATATTGCCTAAACAACCTTCATCACGATAAGCAAAGTACACAACATCCTTTCTGTTAACGTTGTATTTTTTCAACAAGAAATCTTGTGCATAAAAGTTACGATTGGACGAGCAGTAGATGGCAAGATAGCCAAGAACTCTTTCATTAAATATCCGGTCAACATCCGCTCTTTTCCGAAAACCTTGTATATGACATGGTAAACCAACCACTATGTATTTTCCTTCGGTGGAACATATCTCATTTCCAACTTCATTCAACATTACCGGGCAATATTTGGAGCTCCTTGCACAAAGGATTTCCTCCTTAGTCCTGGCAATAAATGAATGAGGAATAGTCTTATCACCTGTGGAAAAGCCAGTAACCACTGCACCATCTATTATCTTCCTATCCAAAAGGTAAATCAAAAATTGGCTCAACATTCCACCAGATGCAGAATGGAAACGTATGCTTTCATCTTCGCTATATCCGGTAAAACAAGCAATATATTTTTCTAGATACTCATCTTTATTCTTGCTTTCTGAAAAAAGGCTTCCACTCCTCTCTGCAAGATTGCAGCCCACTCCGGGACAAACCTTCAGGCATTTTTTACATCCTTTATGGCTCATGCAAGTTGTTGTTTTTACAAAGGGTCTCCATTCTCCATTCTCTATTCTCATTTGAATTGATTTTGTAGGACAGATGTCTTCACAAATACCACAACCTGTACAAAGATTATTTTTTACAATATCGTATACCGACTGTTTCTGATTCATTGTCTCTGACTCTTATAATAAGCCAAATAATCTTTAGCTGTATTCACAATGTCATATCTGCTGATCAGCGGTAATCTTTCTTCCAATATTTCCGACTTAGTTTTGTTGTTTGCCTCATAAGCCTTTTCAATACAATCAAGAAACTCTTTTGTATCGAAACATGAAGGCTGATAACATTCAGGAACACCATCCAATATTTGAAACAACTGTGGAATTGGTGACGCAACTATAGGTATACCCGTGAATAAAGATTCAAGTATTGCTATGGGCAAGCCTTCAAAGAGGGAACAATTCAAAAATACATCACATTGAGGTACAATTTCAGCCACATCACTTCTTAGACCAAGCAGATGGATGTTGCCAATGCCACAAAATTCGGATTCATCCAAATAGCCCTTACCATAAGATCCACCACAAATCAAGAAATGTAGTAAAGGATCTTTCGTTGATTTAGCCAGTTCAATCAAAAACGAATAATTCTTTTGGGCACGCAGAGAGCCAACACAGATAACCAATTTTGCTTCCGAAGAAAATCCCAGATTCTTCCGAAGAAAATCAGACGGTTCGACATTGGAATCCAACGTAACTCCATTTGGAATGATACAAGTCTTTGCATTTTTTTGAACCCGCATTTCACTGGCTGACAGAGAGCAAAATATCAATGGCTTTTCCCTATTAAAAAAAGAGTTCAACTTTGACCATTTTTCAGGAGCGTTATGAATCGTGATAAAGTGTCTTGAACCTGGAGACAAAATCTTGGCAATAGCTACAATCATATGAGAATATTCTAAATGGGTATTGATTACATCAAATTTCTCTTTATGCAAAAAAGCAATCATCGAAACCAAGGCTCCGACACTAGACCATTTATTGCCAACCAATCTATTGAGATATTGCACCCGAACTCTATTCTCTTCAAATCGAACTTTCAATCGCTCACTATATTCCAAATCATCTCTGTCAATGACAATTACCGTCAACTCATTTCCAAGATTATTTTGAGCAATGGCAAGCGAAATCAATAAATTCTGAGCACCACCACCCTTAAGATTATTTATCACATGACATATTTTCATTCAATAATTGTATTAGGCCCTTTACTCCTTGGTGATGCATTCTTTTATAACATCGAGAAAACGATGGCCGAACTTAAGGTCTGGCTCGACATAATTTCCCTCAGCCCATTCATTCCAGGATCTTAGGAAAATAATTCTTTTTTCTTCCGGTTTTTTAGACACAATGGAAATCGCTTCTTTCAAGTGCTTCTTAAAAAGTTCAGGGGTTGCACCAGTATATATAACAGCTCTCCTTCCTGAACGTGCCGAGCGGTCCCATTGAGGAATGACCGAAGGATATGCATTTTCCATCCTATCATAATCTGTAAATAAATACTTAATGATGTTCTTATATTTATACTTATCTAAAACTACACCAGGGAATACACCTCTTATCTTATGCAATAGCAATTTGTTCCACTTACCTTTTACTTTTGATTCTGCAATCCATAAATTACTGGGCGCAACAGCATCAAATCCTAAATCCAAGGCTTTTTGATTGTTTTCAATCCACCCGGATGTAAGTCCAACAAAGTGAATTCCTTCCAAACCGTTCTTTTTTGCGAGGTCTCGCCATAAATTCATGAAAACGTTTACTTCAGGTATATCCAAAGGTGCATAAATCATGAAAAGAGGTTTTCCTTCAACAGTAAGATAGCGCGCATCCTTCAATGCAGGCAATATCGAATTGAAATGATTGATATAATCTGCTTCTCCAGGATACAGCTGTTCCGCAATAACGGCGTTTTTCTGCCATTGAGTCTTGCTATTCCAAGAGTGAGTCGTCCATGAATGATTGGCCCACCCCAAACAAAAAGGAAAATCCGGTTTTCCACTTTCAATAACCTCATTAATAGGCCTTTGCAATAATGTCTTACCATTTCCAAACCAATAATGCCAATACATAAAACCTTCAATACCCGCATTTCGGGCCAATTCAGCCTGTTGTTCCCTTATCTCCGGCATTCGCAAGTCATAATAGCCCAAATCTGCAGGCACTCTGGGTTGGTAATGCCCTCTAAACAATGGTTTTGCTTTACCTACATTGGTCCATTCTGTAAAACCTTTTCCCCACCATTGGTCATTTTCTGGAATAGGATGAAATTGCGGAAGATAAAATGCTATAATTCTATTTTTCATTATTTAATAAATATATTATGTCCGTAAATGACCATAAACTTTGGCAAATAACAGCAATCACCTATCGTGACTAGTTATAAAACGGTACTTAAACCATAAATAAACAAGAATGAAGGAAACAATCGACATATTTCCAACCAATGTTATATAAGGCGAATAAAAAACGCCAGACAGACATAAGTTGGCGATAAGATAAATCAGTAGCACCTGCGATAATGAAATCCTTTTTTTTTGCTTTCTCTTGCTTGTTGTTGCTAGAATCCAAAAACTGATGACAACAGAAAACAAGAATGTCCAGGTTCGACCTAAATCTGAAACAAAATCACCCACAAATGAATAAAACAGGAACGTTGGAAAATGGACGTTCAATTTTCTGGTCTCCTGATTTGATTTGGAATAGTCCAGACCCAAGACTTGGTTCACCAATGGAAATGAATTGTTCCCGTCATATAGCCTATCACAATGATCATACATAAGGATATTGAAATTGACAAAGCCCTCTCCGCAATATTTCAGCAAAAAAAAATTGGGATCGACGCTATCGTTATTTTCAAACCTTTTGTACGAAAAATCCACAATGACATAAGAAAAGAAGGCAACAAAAAACAAACCGGCCAAATAGATGATTCTTAGCACCCTTCCTGGCAAGAATTTCCTAAAAATCAGAAATGAGATTAAAATCTGAATGGCCAAATGTGTCAATAAGAATCGGTGACTCATTGCAACGGTTTGCAAGACAATTGGAATTATTGCCGAAAAACCTAGGCCATATAATACCATTCTTCTTTTACGCATAAAACAAAGAACATAAAAAAAGAGCACAACTATGATTTGTTTAAGATAAGCATAGCTCAATACAAAAAGGGAAAAAAACGAACTTGTATATCTTTGCCCTTTTGACATCACCAGATCCTTATGTTCAGCCAAATCCTTGACATTATAGCCTTTTATGGCTTCAGGTATCAGAAGGATGCTGAATACCAACGACACCACAATCAAAAAATAAGACAAAATCAGTACCTTATACTCATTCACCATTATTTTGGAATAATTCTCATTCCCAAAACGCAATATAGGAAACAGCCAAATCAAATAAATTCCAAACAAATAAATAGAAGCTTCATATGAAGGTTTACCAAAGTGCATTGTTTCCGGGAAATGGGGATGGAAATAAAACAAAGTAGAACAAATCGCAAAAAGAGTAAGCAAGAGTAATGCAAAAAAGCCCAAATCAAATCGTCTGGTTCGCAGAGAATAAACGATAAGAGCAATAAAAAAAAATATAGGTAATAAAGCTATTTCCATTTATTTTATATGTCAGATGAAATATCATTTATGAGTTAAAACCGAAAGTGAGCACCGCTTCTCAAAATGATGGTCAAAACTTTCTTAAGACTACCTGATTTAAATCAGAATTCCAATGAAGAGATTGAAGAGTTCATAGAAATCGTCCTTTCAACAACTTAGTTTGTTCAATAACGTATTGTGCATATTCATTTTTAGGGCCATACACTTGAGTTACAAAAACATACACAAGGCCCACCAGAACAGCTACGATTAGCGATACGATTGTTGAGCAAAACAATGGAGTTACAAGACAGATAATGACAAGAGGGAGAAAATAAATTAAGATACTAAAGAATTCTTTCATCGGAAAAGACAACCTTAGATATTTCTGGACAAAGAAGTTGGCTGAAAATAAGACGATACATTCTGAAAAAAGCCAGACCAAAGATGATCCTACACTTTTATATACCGGTACCAGAACAATATTAAGAGTTATTCCTACAATAAAGCCAATCATGGAATTAATAAAAACAGGCTTATCTTTTCCCAATGGCATCAACAATTGCATAATTAATATTTGCTCAATGCCAATAACCAACATGAGAGGCATAATTATGCGCATAGGAACGACCGCTCCTTCGTAACCGTTTCCTGCAATAATAAGAATGATTGCAGGTGCAAAGATAACACTGTATATGATTATAGGTATTGTGGTCAGGAACAGCACGCTATAAGAGACGCTCACTATACGTTTCACCTCAGCGAAATCGCCTTTTGCTACCAAAGCACTCATATGAGGAAATAAGACCCCACTAAATGCTGTAAACAAAGAAAACAATATAGAATATATCTTTGTTGCCGTAGTGTAAAAACCAACCTCAGTGTCATTTGTGGCAAATCCCAGAAAAACAACGTTAAACGATGTATAAACTGATGTCAGAATCGCATAAACACCTAAGACCAAAAAAGATTTCCAGTACAAATTCAAAGAAATATCTTTAAATCGAAAGCCAATATGTTGTCTTAAATAGCTCCAATTGAAAAAGGCATTGAACATGATGACACAAGTCGTAAGAATATAATAAGTCATATAATCGTCCTTTTTATGTACAAAAAAGAAAACGCTTGCCACATAAAAAACTCTCACAACAATTGAACGAACCGTTATATATTTAAACTCTTCAATCCCTTTATAAAACCATTCTACCAAAAACAGATTGAATAATAGCTTGACTGCACCGATGTACATTAGGTTCTTGTATTCTTGCAACTTTGCGACCATGGACACAGCAAACAATAACCCAATGAGCATGATCAGAGTGAATATTGTATTTAAAAAAAAGAGATTGGCAAATGATTTCTCTAGAAGTCTTTTGTCATTCTTGTTTTTAGAAATCTCACGAATGCCAATGAAATTGATTCCCATCATCGAGAACAAGACAAAATAGTTTATTATCCCATCGACAAAGTTGCAGACTCCAACATTTGTCACCCCTAGAACACGAGAAATATAAGGAAAAGTAATAAGTGGAAAAATATAATTTGATACAGTCAAAGTGCTGTTAAACAAAATATTCTTTTTTAAGCCCATCAAATAATGGATTTGAGTAAATTAAAACTATTGCCGTTATGCATATTGAATCTATAAACTGCACCGAAAAACCTTCTCCCTGATGCTGAATGCCTACTCTCCGTAGCCATATCCATATTTCTTACCATATCCATAGTGATACATATAAGCCGACTTATGCACATCAGAAGCATTCAGCACAAAATACATATTGTTCAATTTTTGCTTCTTGAATATATCATTGGCATCAAATATGTTTTTTCTTGGAGTATAGTCTGCACGTACAACGTAGAGGTTCACATCCGAGATTCGGTTGAGAAGAAAGCTGTCCGACACAGCTCCAATAGGGGCTGTATCAACGACGATATAATCAAATTGTTCCTTACAAGATTCTATAAACCTGTCCAAGCTGAGCTCTGCCAACAATTCATTGGGATTGGGAGGAACCGGCCCTGACGTTATGACTGAAAGGTTGGGATGAATCCCCGATGGCTTGATAAGACTAAAACCATCCAAACGACCAGAGAGAAACAAGGACATCCCTGTTTTATTGTCAAGGCCGATATAATCACCTATTTTGGGCTTACGTAAATCGAGACCGACAATCAAGACCTTTTTGTGAAGAAGTGCTAGGCTAATGGCCAGATTAATGGTTATAAAAGTTTTTCCTTCGCCACCAATACTGGATACCACGTTAATCACTTTTTTATCGGGTGTATTAAGTACAAACATCAGGTTGGTACGCAAAAGCCTGAACATTTCTGCAAAACCATTCTTAGAATGCTCGTGAATGATAATGTTACCTTTCTCCTCACTCTTTGGCACTTCACCTAAAATCGGGACATCGGACAGTTTCTCTAGCTCTTCTTTGTTTTCTATCTGATAGCGCAACAACTCACGAATCTTTATTCCTATGACTGGGAGAGCAAGCCCAAGTACAAAAGAAACCATCAGCACCAGATTGCGTTTTGGCGAGATGGGAGCCTCACTGCTGCTTGGCTTGTCAATGACCTTGGCTTTTGGAACCACCGCTGTCATGCTGAGAGCATTCTCTTCCTTCTTTTGTAACAAAAACAAGTACAGCTGAGACTGGATGCCTTGTTGACGTGAAATTTCGGCATATTCGCGTTCCTGACGGGGAATGGACTTTATACGGCCTGAATTTTGATTTTCTTTTTGCCGAAGGTCTTGCTCAGAAATCATCAGATTTCGTCTCTCGTTACCAATGGTGGACTGAACGGTTTTAAACAATGACTGGATTTGATCATTCAAGTCAATCATGGCCTGATTGTTTTCAGAAGCTGTGCGGGCAAGCCGTTTACGCTCAAGCAGTAGTCCATTATATTCATTGATAAGTGTATTCAGGTTTGTACTCTCGACCCCAGTGCCGGCAGGAAGCAACTGATATTTGTTCTCTCTTCTGTTGATATAAGCTTCCAAGTCCTTGATGATGCCAAGTTGTGTTCCTACCTCAAGTCTTTTTTGTTCATAAGTTCCGGTTTGTTGAATGAAAAGTTGCGATTGCGAAGTTATATCGGTAAGCCCTTCACTCTGCTTGAAGTTTTCAACCTGTTTCTCAACATTGGTCAATTCTCCTCCAAGCGAAGACAGGCGTTCGTTGAGAAAAGCATTCGTATTGATGGCCACCATATTTTGATCTTTCATATCCTCCTCATTGTAGGCCTCAATAAAGGCATTGACAAAATCCGTTCCTCTTTGCAAATTGGATGTCTTGAAAGTCAAGTCGACGACTGTGGTTGTTTTTGAGGTCAGTTCCATATCCAACTGCTTCAATATATTTTTGGCAACAATGGATGGCTTTTCGAGCGTGACCTCAATATCCATCGGTTCCAACAATTTATAAGAACCTGGAACAAAGTACAGCATACCAAAAGGTAAGACCACCGAAGTCTCTGTCTTTCTTGCCTCTATGTTATAAGAATGGCCTTTATACTCACCGTTAAAAATATATTTGCCATTCGGTTGCACATGGATTTCAAAATGAAAGGCTTCATTAAGTGTATCTAGCATTTCCTCAGGTAGCCCAACAACGATAGGACAATCTTTCCCGTACAATTCCGTATCCTTGAAAGAACCAACCTCGATGTAATTTGCGTAAAGGCCAAGTTTCAATACAGCGCGTTCCACGAGGTCAGAGGTTTTCAGGATTTCCAGTTCATTGTCTGCATTGTTTTTTACGTTAAAAAGGCCAAGATCCTGAAAAACAGACATATTGTCCGCCGCAGTACTTCCTCCTTTCTTGTCATCCCTGAGCAAAATCTTGGCATTGACCTGATAAGTAGGAGTTACCGTCTTAAGATAAACGACAGCTACGGCCAGACAGGTCACCATTGAGGCCAGGAACCATTTCCAATAACGGAAATATCTGAAAAACAATTGAATGAGATCAACCTTCTCTTCTTTTGAATTTTCTTCCAAGTCTGCAAGAAAATCCATCTCTTCTATTTTCATAATTTATTCTAATATTTATTTCAGTATGTTGATGATTAGGCTGGCCAGAGAAATCAGGATGGTCGTGGCCGATATTGTAAGTGTCTCGGCTGTACCTATATTGGCAGCTCTGGATCTTGCCTTATTGGGCTCAACATACACAATGTCATTCTGTTCCAAGAAATAAGCTGGGGAATGAATGATGTTCTTGTCGTTCAGATTGACACTGATAAAAGTCTTGCTGCCATCGGCTTTTTCCCTCAAGACCTTTACATCATCCCGTTTGCCATATATGGTCATATCTCCTGCCAAGGCCAGGCTTTCAAAAATAGTGAGACGCTCGTTGGGCGTTACAAATTTCCCCGGTTTGGACACTTCACCCAGTACATTGACCGAATAATTGGTGATTCGGATGGTGATGATCGGATACTCCTTGCTGAATTGTGGCTCCAGTATTTTCAAAAGCTGAGATTCCAGTTCTTCACGAGTAAGACCTGCAGCCTTTATTTTGCCAAGAATAGGGAAATTGATATTCCCTTCATTGTCTACCAAATAGGTCTGCATCATTGGCGTACTGTATGTCGCATTCGTGGCTTCCGCAATTTGTGGAACCAAAAGATTGTAGATTCTGGAAGCATCGGACTCTGATGTTACCACCGTAATGCTCAGAATATCTTTGGGTTTGACACGTGCTTCATAAAGATTTGAAGACCTGCATGGCATGACAGCCGTATCAATGTCTGTATGCAAATCTTGCATATAGGCTATCTTTTTGAAACTTCCACAAGAAAATAGCAGAGACGTTAATGTCAACAATGAAAATAAATAGAGTATTCGGACATTCATAATATAATAGTTGATAATAAAAAACAATTCAATCAACGCTTTCCAGCAAATAGAGCCCCCAAGCGCAACAAAATGTTTCGTTTGAGAAAAGCCTTTTCCTGCATGGTAAAAGCACGTCGATATATTTCTTCATAGTTTAGGTAAGGTTTGTCGGCTTTGATAATCCTGTAGATCATTCCCCAATCGGGTAAGCCACCCAAATTGGAGTCGTCAATAAAAAGGTCGGCACAGAGTTTTCGGGTACCATTTGTTTCTTCTTCCGGATTAATCTTGTTGACAGCATAAAAGTCCAGTCCACGTTTCTTGCACCAGTTCACAGCGTCTTCAAGAAAAGCCCCTTCACGTACAGTCCACAAAATAATCTGATGATGCTCTTCTCGCTGCAGGCGTAAAAGTGCTTCAATAGCAAACGGCTGTTCTCGGCCAATTCTGGGGAAATGGTTTTCCACAATGGTTCCGTCGAAATCTACTGCAATTTTCATGGTAACAATACGTAAATATTTGAGGATTCAATTTATCATTCAAGCAGGACATCTTATTCTTAGGTTCAATACGCATTCGGATCTCCAATTATTTCTTGAAAAGCTGTTAAAAACAAGATTTTCACATCCAACCAAATAGACCAGTTTTCGAGATACCAAATGTCGTAGTGTATCCTCTTTGCCATATCTTCTGTTTTTCTTGTCTCACCACGACAACCATTCACCTGAGCCCATCCTGTAATGCCAGGCAAAACATAATGACGTACCATATATTTATCTACCTCTTTTGCGTAATGACGGGTATGGGCAAGCATATGAGGCCTGGGGCCGACTATTGACATGTCTCCTTTCAAGACATTTAAAAATTGGGGCATTTCATCCAGACTCGTTTTTCTTAAAAAGGCTCCAATCCTTGTAATGCGTTTGTCTGTTCTTTCCGCCTGTAGCAGGTCAGACTCTTTATTCACATACATACTCCTGAACTTGATGCAATCAAAGTCCTTATTGTCATATCCAGTACGTTTTTGAATGAAAAAAACGGGGCCTCGTGATTCCAGCTTGATAAGAAATCCGATAATCGGTATCAGCCAACTCAGAATGAAAATTGTAACGATAGACGAAATGAAAACATCCAAAAGCCTTTTTAAAGCAATATTTTTCTCATTATCCAACGGGTCTCTTCTTGTCGAAAAGATAGGCAACTTAACATCATTGTCGATCATCAGGTTATTATTGCAATAAATAAACTTGTTTGAAATGAAATAAACCTTTCTCATGCAATTGTCCGAGTCATTGATTACCCGTCGAAGACTCTGGTTATTTGCATAAGATTCAAGGGAACAAATAATCAAATGAATATTTGTGAAATCTTGATTCCCTTTGATTTCATCTATTTTTCCCATAAAAAAACGGGCAAGTGAATCTTCTTTAGGTACATCATCCGAATAATAGCCGGCAAGATTAAATTCACTAAGAGTATTGTTGATGATTTGATGATTTATCAATTCTATCAAACAGGCATCCCCGATTACGTATAAATCTCGTTTTTGTCCAGGGTGTCTTTTCCTGATCTCTTTACGTAAAAGCAAAAATAAAAGCCTCGATACAGAGGTCATCACAGGTATATAAATGTAAATGAACACACAATATACAGATCCTATATAAAAATTTGTGCTAAAAGCCTTAATACGCCAAAAAGTAAAAAGCAACAAGACAAAATAGGCCAAATAAACCCGTATCATTTTTTTTGCAAGATGTTGAGAGTTTATTTTATGGAACGTCAGGTATCCATCGTTGAGTATGGTCAAGCCACAAAACAACATGACATAGAACAACAGACTGTAATACTTGGTTTCTTGAGGAAATACGCGCAAACTTCCCGGCATGACAGACATGCCAAACGCAATGATGAGGATGTCTGCAAAAAATACAGCCAAGCCTAAATATTTATTTTTTCTCACAATCTTACCTGATTTGGTACTACATTCATTCTGATAAACCCAAAACGGATTATCCTGACAAAAATCTTCTCCATAAATACATGATTGGGCATCAAATATGGCCTCCTCGCAGCTATACGAGATGTTGATGTGTATTTATAATGCCTTGACTATTAATTTGTCTTCCATCTAAGGCATTTCTATACACTTTTTCATAATTGCAAAGAGAGGTTTGGTTCTCAATCATCTCATAAATCAAGTTCCAATCCGGAATACCTCCCAGATTGTGGTTGTCAATGAAAAGGTCTGCTATCAGTTTTCGAGGACCGGAAACAGACTTCTCACTCGAATCGTTTTGATTGATGGCGTAAAAAATCAGTCCCCGTTCCATACAAAAATCAATCGCTTCCTGAAGCAATTCACCCTCCCGAAAAGACCAAAGAATAAGTTGATGTTTGTATATTTTCTGTATCTTGATAAGGCTCTGGAATGCCAACGGGATTTCTCTTCCAATTCTTGGGTAAGAATTTTCGACGATAGTGCCATCAAAATCGACTGCAATAATCATAAGTATCAACTTTTGTTACACACTGATGTTCATCACTCCCAATCTAGAAAGTGCGACAATAAGAATTCAGCCATCAGAAAACCTTTTCATTGTTTTCTGGTTACAGGCAAGACCTTAAAAAACAACCTAACTTTGCGAAGCATGGAAATCCTATTTTTTACCACACTTTGAGTCTGAGATTTTGTCCTTTACTCCCAAAAGTCCAGCGCCACTAAAGTCTTATTTCTTTGTCAAAATTAAGTCTATGATTTTTGCTAAAAAATACGGTATAATCGATAATGCAGCTATCTTGTCACGATTTGAGGACAAGCGGTGAAATAAAGTGGATAATTGTATGAAAAAAATGTGCGACCTCAATCAGACTATTTGAAATCTATCTTGAACTCCTTTCATGCAGTTTCTGGAAATAATCAGATTGTTCTCATTATCTATGGGTTGAAACAAAATACATTTTTTACCGTTTATCATGGAGAGATATTTGACATTGATGATTTGCTGTTGGTTAATCTGTACGAAACTGCTTGAATAGCCCAAAATGGTTTCAGCATTGGTACTCCTTTTCAGATGTAATTGTGCTTGATTTTTAAGATACACATACCAATACTTGTTACTTTTGATATATTCAAACATGATGATGTCATCTATGCATAAAGTTTGGTATCCTGAAACTGTAGCTATCATGAACGAATGGCTTGATAATTCATTTCCGAAAAAATTCCTGTATAAGTCCATATTATTAAGAGGGCTCTTTGAAATAATCATTTTATAAATTGTTTTCCAATCTGGAATTCCTCCCAAATTCGAATCGTCAATGAAAACATCGGCAACTATTTTTCTTGGGCCAGAACCTGGCAAGTCTTCCGGGTTATTTTTGTTTATGGCATAAAATTCAAGCCCACGTTTCTTACAGAAATCTACAGCATCCTGAAGCAAGGGCCCCTCCCTAGAAGACCAAAGAATCAATCTGTATTGATGTATTTTCTGAATTTTTTTTAAACACTCGAAAGCAAAAGGAATCTCTTCACCTATTTCAGGATAGATATTTTCAACGATGGTGCCATCAAAATCGACTGCAATAAGCATAAACTAAACTTTCATTTCACACCGAGGTTCGTCACTCCCATCATACAGGTGCGACTAGCGATGGATAAACAACTAAAAATCATCATCACTAATAAATGAACATAGAATGCTCATACTTTTGACAATGCAAACAAACATTCAGTGAATGTCGATTTCATACACAGAAACCATGATCAATGGTCAATAGAGCTTTTTGCCATGATGGCAAGAAAGCAATAACTGCTTAATGACTGACCAGATGCCAATTCTATATGATAATTATCCATGCATATATCCAATGAGGATTACAAACCAAATTGGAAGAGCATCTGCTCATCATAATATTATTATTGCATCAAATTTATGGCAATTTATGAGGCAAAAAAATCGCCAAAAATGCAGAATGTGACTATCCTGCTCAAATTCACGCGCAAACGGTATAAAATCGCGTCTATCCGTACTAAAAAAAGATTTTTAAGAATCAGAATCAGACAAAAAGGAACTTGTCTTGGACTCCTCTCATGTAGTTTCTCGAAATCACCAAATTGTTTTCGGCCTCAAAAGGGGGGCAAAGAATGCACTTTCTCCCTTCAATCATGGAAAGATGGTTTACATTGATGATTTGTTGTTGGTTTATCTGAACAAAACGTCCAGAGAAGCCCAGAATCGCTTCAGCACTCGTATTCCTTTTAAGATGTAGGCGTAAACGGCTACTTAAAAGAACCGTCCAATACTTGTTGCTCTTACTATATTCAAAAAAAACGACCTCATCCAGGAGCAGGGTCTTATAACCAGTAGGGGTACCAATCATGAATTTCTGACATGAATTCATCTTGGACAACAATTCACTTGTAATTGACGAAAATTTTCGACTTTTTTGTTCCGATGAAAGAAAACGATCCATCACCAAGCTCAGTTCTTTTGTGGTGTATGGCTTTAGCAAGTAATCAAAAACCGACTCTCGAATTGCATCAAGCATGTATTTTTCATAAGCCGTATAAAATACGACTTGCATTTGCCAAGTCACCATGTCCTTGATTTGATGAAGCAATTCCACCCCACTTATTCCCGGCATCTCTACATCCAGAAAAAGGAGGTTAGGCTCTTTTTCCAAGATCAAGAGCCTGGCTTCTTCGGCCACTTGAGCCGTGCCGACAATTCTGATATCATCATAGGACAACAATGATTGACGCAAATTTGAAATGCAAAATGAATCATCATCGACTATCACCACTTTATGAATGTTTCTCATGGGTCTATATCTCATATTTATAGCCATTCGGAATGAAAATTTCCGCACTTGCGCCACAAATCTCATCAGTTACGATATTTTGCATTCGAAAAACAATCCTTTTGCTATTTCTGGAGTTCAGCAGATGTAAGGTTTGTCTCAGGACCTTCATTCCAGTTCCCGTACAATTCGTGTGATTTACTCCAAAAGGATCATACCCTGAGCCATTATCACGAATGAAAATATTGATTCCATCATCCTCCATCTTGACATGAACAATCAATAATTTGGTTCCGACCTTGGGACGTAGTGCATGTTTGATTGCGTTTTCCACAGGTATCTGAATAATCATGGGAGGCACAAAAAAATGCTCTTGTTTGATTCTGTCGTCAATAACCCATTTTTGTTGAAAGTCTTCGCCCAGACTCTTTTGTTCCAACTGAATGTACCCTTTTACAAAAGACAACTCTTGAGTCAAAGGAATGCTCAGCTTCTCCGTCATATCCAAGCTCATTCTCAGCAACTTAACCAGAGCCATCATGTCTTCGCCTTTATCATCATTCATTGTACTCAATTCCCTGTTCAAGACATTGAAGATAAAATGTGGAGAAATCCTGTTCCTTATATTCTGTAATCTCAGCTTTGTTATCTGGTCAAAGTGCTTTTGCCACTGGATTTCCCGTTGCTTTTTCATATGAAGGATAACAATGGCCGTAATAAGAAATGCCAATAAACTCAACAAAATCAAGAATGAGCTACTCCAACGAAGAGTTCTCACCTCATCAGACTGTTTTCTTATTAGCAAATCTTTCCTTAACAATGTCTTATCCAACAGATACCGCATATTGAGCTCCTCAATTCTTTTGACCAACCTTTCAGAACGTATCGAGTCTTCCTGAGCCATCATTTTTGCCTGACATTTATATGCGTTCCTGTAATTTCCAGACTTTGTATAAAAATCTTGTTTATACCTATCGAGAATGAAGACAATTTTAGATTCAATGCCTGTCGCACCCTTGTTTTGCCTGAGAAACGTGTGGGCCTGTGCCAGGTCATTCTTTTTTAGAGCCATGCCAACTCTTATGGCCAGGATGTAAAACAAAGCTGTCTGATTTTGATGCCTTGAAAAGTAGTTATGGCAACGATCATAACAAATCGTCGCCGAATCCAGAGCTCCCTTGTCCAGATAGATATCTCCGATTCTCAGGTCAAGGTAATTGACATAAAATTCAAAGCCATTGGCCAACGCTATTTGTCTACCTTTGTTGAACCAATACTGCGCTTTCGAATAATCTTGCAATTTGAAGTAATAGCCACCACGACCATCACAAAAATTGATCTTGTCACCGGAAGATCTTTCTTCGTAGTGGTTGAAAGCCATTTTAAAATAATGGTCAGAAAGTTTATAATCACGCAAACACATATAAATCTTGCTCAAACCAAAAAAAATGGGAAAAGTCATTTCTCCAATCATATTCAAGGAATCACTCAGCAAGAGAGCTTTCCTATTGTAGAAGAAACAACTGGCTATATCTCCCTTATTAATAAAGGCATCCGCCATTTTCAGGTATATGGCTGGAAATTCACGAATATTGTTTGACTTTTTATATTCACCCAAGGACTTGTTAAAGCAAACAATGGCCGAGTCCAAATCAAATATTTGGGCAGAAAAACTCCCTATAATGTCGTATGACTTGGCCTGAAGTGCATTTATCCTTTCAGAATCAGGCTCTTTTTGACAAAAAGCAAGTACTCTATAGCAGAGCGTTGCAGCAGTGTCCAACTGATAAAAGGCTTCATAAGTAGATGCATATTTGCACAGCACCTCATAATAGAAAACACTGTCGGAAGTACTTTGCAATGTCTCTTCGAGGCATTTTCTCGACAATGTTTTATTGCTATACAAAGAATCCTCAGCAACATGGATCAGAGAATCAGATCTTTCATCATTTTGTTTTGGAACTTTACATTTATCGTCGCAAGAGAAAAGCAGGAACAAGAAGAAAAGAAAAGTCTCAATCAAGATCGATTTAAAATGCAAGTCCATGGCTCGTTTCAACAGTCAACAATCCACAACGTCAAATCGGTGAATCATTATTTAACCTTAATATCCGTTTAATCCTATCCCCTTTTCAAATCAAAAAGACTAATACAGTATTCAAAATCACCAGTAGAAGCAATATGCCTGCCTCTCCTGAACCACAATAAGACATTCCCATATTCTCTTTTATTGTAATCGAAAATTTCACGACCATCGCAATAGAAATTTTTCGCCAATATATCCTCTTTCATAATACCTATAAGTATGTTTAAAATATTGATCTGAAAGTTTAAAAATCATGCAATCCCATATAAATCAGCCACACATTAAAATAAATATGGAAATTTATTTTTCTTATCATATGCAAGGAATCACGAACTAACAATGTGTTCCTATTGTAATAAAAGCATCTCGCAATATCTCCCTTTTTAGTAAATGCATCCGCCATTTTTAGATAAAGGATAGGAAATTGGCGATTATTTTTTCCCTTTTCATAATTTTCCAAAGGCTCCTTATAGCAAAAAATTGCTGAATCCAAATCATAGATCTGAACTCAGTAGCCTCCAATAATATTGTATGGCTTAGCTTGAAGTTCATTCACTTTAGCAGATATAGATTCTTTCCAGCAAAATATCAGTGCCATTAAGCTATAAATGGAAGCGGTATTCAGTTGACTAAATGCCTTTTTTATTAAAAATATTATGACTAAAAATCGCATAATAGAGTAAAATATCGGAAGTCACTCGCGTCACCCGTCTAAGATTATCTCTTGATTATGAATTATTTATTAATAAGTAATCTTCAGCCACATGAACCAGAGAATCAAAAAGGTTTTTCTTAATTGGAGGAATGTTGCATCGATTGTCACAAGAAAAAAGGAGAGCACAAGTAAAAAGAAATTTCAATTAAACTCGACTTAGAATTCAGGTTCATGGTTCATTTCAGCAGCCAACAATCCACAACTTTGAATCAGTAAATTATTATTATCCTTTATATCAATTTTACATTTATTATATTAAAATCCAAATATCTTATCTTTCACACAATTCAGAGACAAAACGAAATTAGCTATTATTTCAATACACACAACGGTCCATATGACATATTTTTCATAAAAAAAACACAGTTAAAGAACTGATTAGCTGATGCTAAAAAAGCAAATTATTACCACCGCCCTTTTCTATATTATATTACAGTTAATATTTCACAAATTCTGCTATCAAACGGCAAATCACAACCGAAAATTTTAGCCAGATGAATAGATGGCATTCTTGCATAAATTTAGTTCATAGAATATCATCTCAACACCAATATTTAACTTTTACCAAACAACTCATAAAAGCAATCATCCACAAACTCATTTTTTTTGCCTTGGCAAAATCCATAGAAACATGGATTTTTTTATACTTTTGCATGGAATTTCTTCCAAGGTGCCAATATTCTACGCCTTAACAGCTTCAGAAACGAATGCTACAATGAATAATTTATTTTTCAGCAAGCCTGCATCCCGAAAAATCAAATTTTCAGTCCTTCCTATAGGTATCCACAACCTTTAACATACGATTGATGACTCTTCTAATTACAATAATCATTCTTGCGCTGCTCTTTGATTACATCAACGGCTTCCACGATGCAGCCAATTCCATCGCCACCATAGTCTCCACCAAAGTGCTCAGCCCTTTTCAGGCCGTGCTTTGGGCTGCATTCTGGAACTTTGTGGCTTACTTCATTGCCAAATATGTTATCGGTGAATTTGGTATCGCCAATACGGTTTCCAAAACCGTGTATGAAGGTTACATCACGCTTCCGGTCATCTTTTCAGGCATTGTGGCTGCTATACTCTGGAATCTGGCAACCTGGTGGTTTGGCATCCCATCTTCTTCTTCACACACATTGATTGGAGGTTTTGCCGGAGCGGCCATCATGAGTACCGTCATGAAAAGCGGATACACAACCAGCGGCTTCGAATCGATTCAAGGAAGAGTCATCCTGAATATTGCGGCCTTCATCATCCTGGCTCCAATGATCGGTATGGCCGTTTCTTCCATTTTAACCGTACTCATCCAATGGCTGTTCAAAAAATCGAATCCGCACAAGGCCAACAGTTGGTTCAAGCGCATGCAGCTGGTTTCTTCCGGCCTTTTCAGTATCGGCTTTGGACTCAACGATTCTCAAAAAGTGATGGGCATCATTGCCGCAGCCATGATTGCATCACACTCCCAGGGGCTCTTTCCCGAAATTCAGTCTACAAGCAATTTGCCCGATTGGGTGGCTTTCTCTTGCTTCACCGCTATTTCTTTGGGTACCATGACCGGTGGCTGGAAAATTGTTAAAACCATGGGTTCCAAGATTACAAAAGTGACTCCGATTGAGGGGGTCGCTGCAGAAACAGCAGGAGCACTAACCCTTTACCTCACCGAATTTCTTCACATTCCGGTAAGCTCCACCCACACCATCACCGGCGCCATCATGGGCGTAGGTGCTGTAAAACGGCTTTCCGCCGTTCGTTGGGGCGTTACCAAGACTTTAATGACAGCATGGATCCTAACCATTCCGGTCAGTGCCGTGCTTGCTGCGCTAATCTACTTTTTTATCGGATCAAACATGTAAAAATCAGATCTTTTCCATTTCAAAAAGATCCAGGAGGGCGCCAGGCAGGACGCTCTCTTTTCGTATATCAGGGGAAAGATCGGGTTGATTTTATTTTTTAACATTAAAAACAGAGCTTCCGAATAAAAAAGGAGAACTTTCTTTCTTCAAAGTTTGTTATTTATTCCAACAGTTTGGCTCTTTTCGCCATCGAAAATACGAATTGAATAAATGAATAACTCACCTATCAAGCAACGCATCCTTCAATATATTGAAGAAGATTACGCCAGCCGGCGTGAATTTTATAAAAAAACCGGAATTTCAAGGGGAACCATGGAAAACAGCACCGGAATAACGGAAGAAACACTGACAAAGATATTCGCAACCGACGAAGGGTTATCCCCACTTTGGGTGATTACCGGCGAGGGCCCTATGCGGAAAAAGCTTATCAGGAAAACGAGGAAAACGTCCGGCAAGAAGTACAACGACGCTCTTTCTGTGACACAAAGGATGGAAAATGACCAATGGCTATTGATCAAAGAAAAGGACGAAATCATCAAAGACCTAAAAGGACGGATCAACGAACAGAAAAAAGTCATCGACCACCTGATTAAGAGTTCCAGAAGCTAAACTCGGCAACCCGGGCCTGCGTCTTTTGATGAAAGATAGGGCAAGGAAAAATAGAAGCAAGAGCCCTTGCCCGGTTCCGATTCGACCCAAATAGAACCTTCCATCTGTTTAAGATAGTCCTTACAGATGGACAGGCCTATGCCGGAACCTTTGTGCGCTCCACTCTTGTCTACTTTTATAAAAAGTTCGAATATGGACGCCTGCATGTCCTTGGGGATACCTATACCTGTATCTTCAACATAGAACAGTATTTGATCACCTTTCAGTCCATAGCCCAAATGTACATATCCGGTCCTGGTAAATTTAAAGGCATTGTCCAACAGTCTGGTTAGGATATCCTGCAACTTGTTTTCATCAACCTGCACAAACGATTCTTCATCCGGAAGTCCTGTAAAAGATTCAAATTTCACGCCTGCCTCCATAGATCTCTGAAGAAATTTTGAGTGAAGAAACTGGAAAAGTCCATTCAGACTGACGCAGGACTCCTTCATGATTACCGGTGTCGAAGAGACCAAGGAAGCTCTTAGAATATCATCAACAACAGACAACAGTTCCTGACATCCATTGGTCACCATGTTCAAATAAAGGGAGCGTTGTTCTTCGTCGACTCCGGGTTCATTCAAGAGTGAGGAAAAACCTACAATGGCATTCATCGGCGTACGAATCTCGTGCGATATATTATGGATAAAATCCGTTTTCATCCGGTCATTTTCCTCCGCTTTTTCTTTGGCCAACCTTAAATCGGACTCCAGCTTTTTCTGTTCCGTAACATCCACTTGTATACCCTGGGATCCTATAGGTTGACCATTCTCATCAAAAACAGGAGACTTTATCACGTGCAAGAATCCGATCTCCCCATCACTCTTCAAAAAATTTTCATCAACCATGACTGAATTTCTGTTTTTCAGAATCCATTGGTGGTGGTCGGTCATGGAATGCTCACTGAGCTGTAGCCATTTATCCTTCCATGGAGTTAACGAAATATTCCGTGTTTTCTGCTCAAACAATTCAGCCAGGTTCTTTCCAATAATCTGTTCCCTTTTCAACCCCTGAAGTTCACAAAAACGCTGATTCACAAAGACAAAATGGCCGGCCTTGGACTTCCTGAAAACGCCAGCCGGTATATTTTCAACCAAAGAGGCATACAAGCTTTGCGATTCCAGCAACATCTTTTTATTCACCCAACTTTCTGCCCGTTTCTTCATAAAGACCCCAATGACAACGGTAAAAGGTATATAAACCAGGAAAAGGAAGAGCATGACTTCATCCAGCATTCTAAAAGAAAAGCCTTCCGGCATAAGCAACAGCATATTGACGATGACACACAAATAGACGGTAGAGGCCATTAAAGCCAATTCCCTGACAGGCTTCCCGTTTTGCCATCCGGGGCGAAAATAGCGCCACAACAAACCGATCAGACCTGATGACAGAATTAAAGAAATGCCTATCCATACTCCTGCACCACCAATAGAATATCTGAAAAGAATAAGCCCAAGCGTGGCCACACAAGTCGGCACAACCCCAAAAGCCAGCCCCGCCAAAGACAAAAGGATGGTGCATGAATTGACCAGAACACCGGCCGTCAAATGCCAGGATGTCATAATCACGATGACACCGACAATGCCTATCATCAATCCGGCAACAATCTTCTCAGGAAACTTCTTCTCGCCCTCCTTATTGACCCAGTATAAATCGTATAAAAAAACAAACGATATCAATACCGCAATATTCTGGAACAATTCCAATACAAAGCTTTCTTTCATTATCAATTATATTATGATCAAGCCCCACATCCTGGCCGGAAAAAAGAAGCCCGGATTTCCGATAACAAGGTTCCGGACTCATCATTTAAAAACGACGACATAGGGAAACCTGTTTTCCTAGAATGCGTAAAACGAACATTAACTTTAGTTGTTCTTAAGAAATATTTTGCAAAAAACATTCTTTATCAAAAGTTTGTTATATTTGCGAATATCATTTGTAATAATTCCCAGAAATAACGCATATTGTACTTTAGCCTTAAACAAAGAAACTATGCAGAACCTATCACCTATCAAGCAACGAATCATCCAATTTGTTGACACACATTACTCGAGCAGGCGTGAATTTTACAAGAGAACCGAAATTTCCAGAGGAACACTTGAGAACGAATCAGGAATTACTGAAGAAACGCTCTCAAAGATCTTCACCAAAGAGCCAGGCCTTTCGCCATCCTGGGTCATTGCCGGCGAAGGCCCAATGTTGAAAAGCACCAAAGGACGGCCATCCAATAAAGAAAAAGCATCGTTCCGTCGGGACGAAGCCATGGCTGAAACACATCTTTCTTTGCTAATCAAGGAAAAGAACGACATCATCAAAGAATTGAGGAACAGAGTTCACGAACAGACAAAGTTTATCGACCACCTGATGAGCCGCTCAAAAAGCCCGGACATGAACGGAGACAATTAGCGAATAGGAGCTAACGGACTCCATGAATCACAAATCCACCCACAGGTAACAGTCCTTTCTGCAAATACCTAATTGTTGCAACAAACGATCACGGATTGTTTGTCGGAAAAGTGTGGCTCCAGCTATCCAACGCCTTAGATACTTCAAATTTGGCGATTATTTTGTTCATAAAAAATTCTTATAAAAAATAGATCTGCACAAATGAAATTCAGGAAACATTGTATTTCAGCAACATAAACAAATGAAGAGAAAAAACCAGTTTATAACCTACAGCATTTTCATTGTTTTCATTACACCCTTGTAGGGGATTCACTGACATTATTATTCGCCGAAAAGATTCAGCAAAAGCTCCATTCGAAATCCGGGGAGAAAATTCCGAAGAAAATAAAAGAAGAAAAAAAGGACAAAGAACGTTCCAATAAGCCAATGTTACCAGGTCTTCTGAGACCTTCTGACTTTACTGTGTTTGCGGCTATAAGAGAAATAGATGATAAAACCTATGACCATCCAGCCGAGCAGCCTCATCCAGGTGTCAAAAGGCAAGGCCGCCATCTCAGCCAGACAAACCACTACACCCATAACGGGAACAAATGGCACCCATGGAGTCCTGAAAGAGCGGGGCACATCAGGCTCAGACTTGCGAAGTATCAGAATACCTATACAGACGATGCAAAAAGCCAACAAGGTTCCGATGGACACCATCTCTCCTAAAAGTCCGATGGGAAAAATACCGGCAATAAGCGCACAAACGCAACCGGTCACGATTGTCGTCACATAAGGTGTTTTATATTTGGGGTGCACTTTCGCAAAGCATTTCCAGAGTAGACCATCGCTGGCCATAGTAAAGAATACCCTGGACTGACCAAGGATCAACACCAGCACGACGGAAGTAAGACCAGCTATGGCACCGATATTCACAATCGGGCGTAACCAACTCAGAGAAGAGCCGCATCGACTGATGGCCAAAGCGACAGGAGCCGGAACATTCAGGTCACTGTATTTCACAATACCCGTCATGGTGAGGCTCACCGCAATATAAAGCAACGTACATATAGCCAGCGAAACCAGAATACCTAAGGGCAAATCCCTTTTAGGATTGACGGCTTCCTGGGAAGTCGTGGATACGGCGTCAAAACCGATATAGGCAAAGAAAATAACCCCTGCACCCGTCAAAATGCCCGACCAGCCAAAATGCCCCCACTCTCCGGTATTCTCAGGAATGAAAGGTACCCAGTTGTCCACATTGATATAGGAAATGCCAAACCCGACAAACAAAAGAATGACAGCCACTTTGATCAACACAATGATGTCGTTCAGTCTGGCCGACTCCTTAATTCCAATAACCAAAAAGGCCGTCATCAGAAGAACAATGAACACGGCAGGGAAATTAACAAGAGAACCCGTCGTATGCCAACCGTTCATATCGATGGTAAAAGGACTTTGACTGATGGTTTCGGGTAAAAAAACGCCAAAATTATTCAAAAAGTTGTTCACATAACCACCCCATCCCACAGCCACCGTGGCTGCACCGAAAAGATATTCCAGAATTAAATCCCAGCCGATAATCCAGGCAATAAACTCGCCCATCGTTGCATAGGCATAGGTATAAGCACTGCCCGATATGGGAATCATGGAAGCAAATTCAGCATAACACAGACCGGCAAAAGCACATCCAATGGCCGACAAGATAAAAGAAAGGGCTAAAGAAGGCCCCGCATACATGGCAGAAGCTGTTCCTGTGATTACAAAAATGCCGGCACCAATGACACAGCCAACCCCCAACAATATCAGGTTCAAGGCTGTGAGATGGCGTTTCAGACCATACTCATTTCTTTCAGCCTCCTCGAAGAGCTGCAGCAGGGGTTTCCTTACAAACAATTTAGACATAAAGACTTAAATAGATTTTTTCCGGTTTATTTCTTTAAGCGTCGAAAATACACATTTTTGTCAAAAATAGAGCCACAAACAGCACATTTTGTTCCACATCCTTCAGGAAAACGTAAAATAAGTAACACGTTCAATTATTTTCAACCAAACCTGCAACGTTTCCATTCAGGAGAGTTATCTTAGCTACCCAAATAAATTCCGGATACAAATGGCCCCATTTCTACAACGAACCGCCGAAGATCTCTATGCCAAATACGGTCACGACCTCACATCCATTGCTGTGGTGTTTCCAAACAACCGCGCCAGACTGTTCTTCAGCGAGCATCTGTACAAGGTGGCGGGAAAGCCGGTCTGGACACCTGGGTTTGTCACCATCAGCGATCTGATCAGGCAACAATCCAGCCTGAATATCGCAGATCCACTGGCGCTGGTCGGATACCTGTATGAAATCTACCTCAGGGAAAGCGGTAAGGATGAGAGCTTCGACGAGTTTTATCTTTGGGGTGAAATCCTGCTCAGCGACTTTGACGACGTGGACAAAAACCTGGCCGATGCTCACCAGTTGTTCCGAAACATTCGCGAACAAGCTGCATACACCGATACTCTGGAACACCTTTCCGAAGAGCAGGTGGCATCCATCCAGCTTTTCTTCAAAAATTTCAACCCGGACCGGAAAACGGAACTCAAACGCCGTTTCATTGAGAACTGGAATATTCTGTACGAGGTCTACGATGGTTTTCAGTCAACCTTGATGAAAAAAGGTCTGGCCTACGAAGGCATGCTCTACCGGGGGGTCATCGAAAAGCTGAAAGCAGACGGGCCTGACGGCTTCAGCTACGACAAATACGCATTTGTGGGTTTCAACGTACTCAACAATTGTGAGATTGCGCTTTTCACCCTGCTGAATAAGGCAGGAAAGGCTCTTTTTTATTGGGATTACGATGAGTTTTACCTTCGCCATCCAAGACACGAGGCAGGACGTTTCATGCGCCAGAATCTGGATAAATTTCCCAACGAGCTGGATAAAAAAGGTTTTGACGTATTCGAAAAATCGCCGAAGAAAATCCAGTTCATCTCCGCCTCCACCGAGAATGCCCAGGCAAGATTTCTGCCCGAATGGATCAAAAGCCTGAAAGAAGATTTCATCCCGGCCGACACAGCCGTGGTGCTATGCAACGAAGGCCTCCTTTTATCGGTGTTGCACAGCGTACCCGACGAAGTCAGAGAACTGAACGTTACCATGGGGTTCCCCATGATCCAGACCCCCATATTCAACCTGATGAACGAGATTGCGACCCTGCATGCAGACGGATACCAGTCCGATGCTGACGGCCGCTACAACCACCGTTACGTCCTGCCCATCCTACAGCACCCACTTACCAGGCAAATCAGCAAAGAGGCCGAAAGGCTGGAAAAAGAACTAAGGTCGAAAAACAGTTTCAGACCATCCGTCCATGAATTACAGAGAGATCCATTCCTGACCAACATATTCACTCCGGCACAGGATCCCAAGACATTGGCAAAATGCTTGCTGGAAACCTGCCGGCAACTGGCTCAGAAAAATTTGCCTATAGAGGAAGAAGAAAAAACGATACAAACGCAGGAAGAGCGTCACGAATTCGACCCACTCCATGCGGAAGCCATTTTCCGGTGCTATTCGCTGACCAGGAGACTACATTCTCTCTTGGAAGACGGTGTGATCGAAGTCAACATCCACACCTTCCAAAAACTGCTGTACAAAATTCTGTCCACCGCCTCCATTCCCTTTTCCGGCGAACCGGTGCGCGGCATGCAGATTATGGGTATGCTGGAAACCCGAAACCTGGATTTCAAAAACGTACTCCTTCTATCGGTCAACGAGGGCATGCTGCCCAAAAGCGGAGGTGAGACCTCTTTTATCCCCTTCAACCTGCGCAAGGGTTTCGGACTGACCACTACAGAACACAAGGATTCTATCTTCGCCTACTATTTTTTCCGCCTGCTGCAACGTGCTGAAAACATCAGCCTGGTGTACAACACGTCCACCGACGGTTTAAACCGGGGCGAAATGAGCCGGTTCATGCTGCAGTTGCTCATCGAATCCAATCACGAAGTCAGCCACCACAGTCTCAATTCCAGCATCGAACTGACCACACCAAGATCCATTGAGATAAAGAAAACAGACGAGCTCCTTCGTACACTTCGCCAGAAATACAGCCTACAGACCGGCAAAATCTTTTCTCCAACTGCCCTCAACAGTCTTGTTGACTGCTCCCTGCAGTTTTATTTCAAATACATTGCCGGCCTGAAAGAAGCCGATGAAGTCTCAGAAGAAATTGACGGTGCAGCCTTGGGTAATTTCTTTCACCATTCCGCCCAATACATTTACACTTCCATACTGTTAAAAAAGGCAGGAAAAGACTTTTCCGTCCAGGCCGTGGAAGAAGCCATCGACAAAGGAACCATCAACGAGGCCATCCAGATGAGATCCATTTCAAACACGATAGAAGCCACCGACCTGGAGCCCTGGCTGAAAGGTCTCCAGCAGATAGAGAAAGTGGTGGATCACTATTTCCGCAGGGATTTCTTCCAGCTCAAGGACGAAAACACCCCCCTGGAATTCAATGGGGAGCAGCTTATCAAAAGAAAATTAATCACCGGCTTCCTCAAAACCTTGCTCAAGCTTGACCTGGAGCGCACGCCTTTCGAAATGACAGCCATGGAAAAAGAAGTTTCTGAAATTTTCGAAGCAGAGACTCCGGAAGGCAAAGTTTCATTGCGTATTGGAGGGATCATAGACCGTATTGACCAAAAATACGGAGATATCCGCATTCTGGATTACAAAACCGGCGGTACGCCAAGAAATCCGGAATCCGTCGAAGCCCTGTTCGAAAACAGCGCAAACCGTTCGTCATACATTTTCCAGATATTCCTGTATTCAATCATTCTGAAAAAGAAAAACCCTGAAGTCAGGATCGCTCCTCAAATTCTTTACATCCACAAAGCCGCAAAGGACGACTACAGTCCTGTTATCACTTTCGGCACTTTCAAGCAGAAAAAGGACGTAGACGATATCGGTGAATACGAGGCCTATTTCCGCGAGAAACTCAACGAACTGCTGAGCCGGCTTTTTGACCCAACCCGGAATTTTGTGCAAACAGAAGTCCTCGAAAAATGCACCTACTGTGACTACAAAAGGATCTGCAGGCGATAAAAAGAAACTATCCGGTATTTTGGCAACTTCCAAAAGAGCGTTAAAAACTCAAAAAGCCTTTTATTCTTCTGGCTATGTTTTGTACCTTTGTTCACCAGACAGGTAAGGCATCTCAGGTAAAAAAGACAGACCTGCCGAAACGCGGGTTGTCCAACGGAGAAGCCATTCTTAATTACAAATTACAACTAAACATGAAGAAAATAATTACAATTTTGGCGGTTAGCTTTCTCCTGGCAGCAACAGCCAGCGCACAAAAGCAAGCCTTGGGCCTCAGAATCGGAGGCGGTTCGTTTTTTGGAGCAGAAGTATCCTATCAGAAAGATCTCAGTTCAGCACACCGTCTTGAAGCCGATCTTGGCGTAGAATCCAACGGCATGGCTTTGACAGGTGTTTACCAATGGGTTTGGGATCTGGCAGATCTCAGCCAGGGCGTCAAATGGTATGCCGGCGTTGGAGCAGGGCTTCGGTTGGACAACAACATCGGCGCAGGCATCAATGGCCAGATCGGTATTGAATACACCTTGCCCGATGTCCCATTGCAATTTTCACTGGATGCCCGCCCGGGATGGTATGCGGGAAATGACTACGGCTTCGGCGCAGGCGCTGCGCTGGGCGTCCGGTACAAATTCTGATCCTGATCAAAAAACTAGCATCGGAGGCTGTCCCCAAAGGGCAGCCTTTCAGCTTTAAAAAACAAATCCTCATGCCCATCTACTTTAGCGGAATCATTCTGGGACTCGCGACCTTTCTCATCATCGGACTCTTTCACCCGCTGATCATCAAGGCCGAATATCATTTTGGCGTAAAATTCTGGATCGTTTTTCTCCTTTGTGGCATCATCGCCACCGTCCTTTCACTTTTTACAGAAAATACCGTAATCTCAGCCATTCTCGGAGTCTTCGGGTTCAGTTGCTTCTGGTCCATCAAGGAAATGTTCGATCAGGTAAAACGCGTGGAAGAAGGTCGTTTTCCCAAAAATCCGAAAAGAAAATAAACAGACACCTTGACTTATGAAAGATCTCCTCGAAAAAATAAAGTCCATTCGCATTGAAGATTACACCTATCCGTTAGAAGAAAACAGAATAGCCAAATTTCCCGTGGAGCCGCGCGATTCATCCAAGCTGCTGCTTTACAAAAAAGGCGAGATATCGGAAACCGTTTTCAGGGATCTCCCCAACCACCTCGAAGAAAAGGGCATGCTGGTCTACAACAACACCAGGGTCATTCACGCCCGCCTTTTCTTCCACAAGGAAACAGGCGCCCGCATCGAAGTTTTTTGCCTGGAGCCTCTGGCCCCAGCCGACTATGCGCAAAACTTTCAGTCCAGTGAAAGCTGTGAATGGCTCTGTATGGTAGGCAATCTCAAGAAGTGGAAAAAAGAAAAGTTGGAACGCGAGCTTTTGATCAAGGGCAGGCGCATCCTGTTTTGCGCCGAAAAGCTCGAAACCGAAAACAAGGCGCACCGCATCCGCTTCACCTGGCAGGAAATCGATAAGGAAAAAGCCGATGCCCATCTCCTTTTCGGCGACCTGCTCGAAGCCGCAGGACAGCTACCCATCCCCCCCTATTTGAACAGGGAGACCCAGGCTACCGACGAAATAACCTACCAGACAGTATTTTCCAGAATCGAAGGTTCTGTAGCTGCACCCACCGCCGGACTGCATTTCACACCGGAAGTTCTCAAGGCCATCGATGAAAGAAGCATCCTTCGCTCGGAAGTAACCCTCCACGTCGGAGCCGGAACTTTTCAGCCCGTTCTTTCAGAGGAGATAGCCGACCATGTGATGCACAGCGAGTTTATATCCGTAGACCGCGACTTCCTGCTGACACTGATCCATCACCTGGGACACGTCACAGCCGTAGGCACCACCTCTGTCCGAACTTTGGAAAGCCTGTACTGGTTTGGATACAAGCTTATTAAGAGCCCGGAAATCCATCCGGACGAATGGATTCTGGACCAATGGTATGCTTACAAACAACAAACGGCCGGCGAGGGTCTGCCCAACATCAGAATCAGTACGGAAGATGCCCTACTGGCCATCATCAAATACATCGACAGGCACGGCATGGACGTTTTCACCGCTTCCACACAGCTGCTTATCGCCCCGGGCTTTCAGTTTCATGTGGTAGATGCCATCGTAACCAACTTCCACCAACCCAACAGCACCTTGCTGCTCCTGGTTTCCGCCTTTTTAGGAGGAGACGAATGGAAAAAGATTTACGAGTATGCCCTCAGCCACAAATTCCGATTTCTGAGTTACGGAGACAGCTCGCTTCTTCTGCCGGTCAGACAATAAGCAGCAACTTTTTTCGTTTACCTGAAGTATGCGCACGCTTCAGAAGCTCCTTTACCTATTGCCGCTGATACTGTTACTCGACAGTTGCACCACAGGCATGAACCTCCGCAAAGCCGACAAGCTTTATGGTTACGGGGAATATTTTGCAGCAGCAGCCCAATACGGAAAGGCTTACCGAAACCTAAACGCCAAGGACAAAAAACTCAAGGCGCATGCCTCTTTTTACAGAGGCGAATGTTTTCGTCACACCAACCAATCGTTCAAGGCCGAAAACGAATACCGGAAAGCCATCCGCTACAACTATGCCAACGACACTGCCTACCTGCGTCTGGCACAAACGCTCCAAAAAAACGGAAAATACCAGGAAGCCGAAAAAAATTACACAACCTACCTGACAGGACACCCCGATGACCTACTGGCACTCAACGGACTATCGGCCTGCCATCTGGTGGATAAATGGAGAAAAAGTTCCTCCAGGTATGAAGTCAGAAAAGCCACCGAACTCAATTCCAGGAAAGGTGATTTTTCGCCAATGCTTGTTCCGGAAAGTTACAACACTGTTTTCATCACCTCTTCGGCCCGTTTACAGGAAGGGCAGAAACCCAGCAAAATCACCGGCCTGCCCAACAACGATTTCTGGGTTTCCAAAATGGACATCAACGGCAAATGGAGCAAGCCCGAATATTTGGAAAGCCCCATCAATTCTGAATTTGATGAAGGAACAGCCGCCTTTTCCCCGGATGGCAAGGCCCTCTATTTCACCCGATGCGTCACCAAGGCCGACTCCATCGAATCCAGTTCGCAAGCGGAATTGTTTCGTTCCATACGTTCAGGATCAGAATGGAGCACTCCCGAAAAACTATCCATCCTGCGGGACTCCACCCGCCTTTTCGCGCACCCGGCCATTTCTCCAGACGGACGCTACCTGTACTTTGTGTCCGATCTCCCCGGAGGCCAGGGAGGGAAAGACATCTGGCGCTGTGAAATGAGCGCAGATGCATTCGGCCCGCCCGAGAACCTCGGCCCTGAAATCAATACCCCTGGAGACGAGCTCTTCCCTTACTGCAGGGCAGATGGAACCCTGTACTTTTCTTCCGACGGACTACCGGGGTTTGGCGGACTGGATATCTTCAAGGCCACCCCCAACAAGGACAATACCTTTACGGTCGAAAACATGCAGCAGCAAATCAACTCCAACAGCGACGACTTTGGCATCACTTTTTTCGGCAAGCAAGAACGCGGCTTTTTTTCCAGCAACCGCAAGGAACCCAAAGGCTGGGATAAGATCTGGTCGTTTGACCTGCCAAGTCCCTATACCGAGGTGAAAGGTCTGGTAACGGACCGCTTCGGCGAACCCATCCCCGACGCGACCATTCGCATTGTCAACGACAAAGGCCTGAACGTCAGAACCCGTTCTCAAAAAGACGGCACCTACAGTCTGAAAATCGAAAAAGACGCCGACTACGTCATGATGGCCACCTGTCGGTCCTACCTGAACTTTTCCAACCGTTTCTACGCCCTCAACAAGGAAAAAGACACCACTTACGTGGAAAATTTCAGTCTCACACCACTTCACCGCCCGGTACGCATCGAGAACATCTTTTTCGGTTTTGACCAGTTCACCCTTTTGCCCGAATCCTATCCAGCATTGGACGAACTGGTGAAACTCATGCAGGACAACCCCCACATCGTCGTGGAAATCGGAGCACACACCGACCGCATCGGTACAGAAGAGTACAACAACCAACTGTCTGAAAAGCGTGCCAAAGCCGTAGTGGAATACCTGCACGGGAAAGGCATCGAGCAGGAAAGACTGGTCGCTCGCGGTTATGGAAAAAACCAGCCGGCCAGAGTGGACAGCTCCATGGAAGAGAAAAACAGCTTTCTGAGTGAGGGCACCAACCTGACCGAAGGCTTCATCCAATCCCTGCCTCCGGACCAGCAGGAAAAGGCCGACCAGATAAACCGCCGATGCGAGTTCAAAGTTCTTAAAACGACTTATAAATTGTTTTAGTAACTCGTTTTTTTTATGTAGGTTTGTCGCTTGAACAGAACCATTCTATGAAACAATATTTAGATCTTCTCCAGCGCGTTCTGGACGAAGGCGTACACAAAGAAGACCGTACCGGAACAGGCACGACCAGCATTTTCGGACATCAGATGCGTTTTCACATGGAAGATGGTTTTCCTTGCCTTACCACAAAAAAATTGCACCTCAAATCCATCATCTACGAACTCCTATGGTTTCTCAACGGAGACACCAATGCGCGTTTTCTCCAGGATCACGGCGTTAAAATATGGAACGAGTGGGCTGACGAAGATGGAAATCTGGGACACATCTACGGCTATCAATGGCGTTCGTGGCCCGATTACAAGGGTGGAAGCATCGACCAGATTACCGAAGCAGTAAACACCATCAAGCACAATCCGGATTCCCGCCGCATCATTGTAAGTGCCTGGAACGTCGCTGACCTGCCCAACATGAACCTGCCTCCCTGCCATGCCTTCTTTCAGTTTTACGTAGCCGACGGAAAGCTCAGCCTGCAACTTTACCAGCGCAGCGCAGACATTTTCCTTGGTGTTCCTTTCAATATTGCCTCCTACGCCCTCCTTCTGCAAATGATGGCACAGGTTACAGGTCTACAGGCAGGCGATTTCGTGCACACTCTGGGCGACGCCCACATTTACAGCAACCACATGGACCAGGTCAGGGAACAGCTGAGCCGTGAACCCAGACCGTTGCCCACTATGAAGATTAACCCCGACATCAAAGATATTTTCGGATTCTCCTACGAAGACTTTACGTTGGAAAACTATAACCCACACCCGCACATCAAAGGTGCGGTCGCAGTATAATACACCATTATGGAAACAGGAATTATAGTCGCAATAGCCAACCAAAACGCCATCGGCAAAAACAACGGCCTGCTTTGTCACCTGCCCGATGACCTGAAACATTTCAAGGCCATCACCACCGGACATACCGTCATCATGGGTCGTAATACGTTTTTTTCCTTGCCTAAGGGAGCCCTTCCCAATCGCAGGAACATTGTGTTGAGCCCGGACGAAGAAACATTTAAAGGTTGCGAGACGGCCCATTCCATTGAAGAAGCGCTGGACATGTGCGCCAACGATGAAAAGGTATTCTTCATTGGTGGAGCCATGATCTACCACCAGTCGTACCCCATCGTGGACAAACTTTACCTGACCAAAGTCCATGCCGATTTTGAAGCAGACACCTTTTTCCCGGAGATCGATTACCGCTGCTGGGAAAATACGTTTTCCGAGGAACATGAAGCCATTGGCGAGGTTCCGGCCTTTTCTTACGAAAATTACACCAGAAAAAGTAAGAGTTTATAAATTTCATTGAAAATGAAAAAGATTGTAATGTTTTTGACTGTTTTGATGATTGGCATGAATTACACCGCAAAAGGCGCTGCTACCATCAACTTCAAGACCAAAGTCCACGATTTCGGACAAATAGCAGAAGAAAAAAAGACCGCCACCGTAGAGTTTGTGTTCACCAACACGGGGAACTCTGCCTTGGTGATACACAAGGCCATTGCCTCCTGCGGGTGCACAACACCCGATTACCCCAGAGAACCCATCGCTGCGGGAGCTTCCGCCAGCATCAAGGTTACATACAACACCACAGGCAGGCCTGGTGCCTTTCATAAGACCATCACCATTTACAGCAACGACCCCGAAAATGCCAACACCATACTGGTTATTAAAGGCATCGTGATTCCCAGAAAAGAAACTACAGATGTGCTTTATCCCAAGGACATGGACGGCCTGCGTCTGAAACGCACCAATGTCGCCATGCTCGAAGCAATGATAGGCAGCACCCGCACTGAAACCATCGAAGTGATCAACACCAATCCTACCCCGATGAAAATTTCTTACAGCGGCCTACCCAAATACATCCAGATAGAGCCCGCCACCATGACGCTCCAACCCAATGAAACCAGCGAAATTGCGATCAATTACGTGGCAGAACAGGCCAAGGACTACGGCAAAAAAGAAGACTCTTTCTATATTGTCACCGATCAAAAAAAAAAGAAAGATCCTAACAACAGGATCAATGTAAGCGCTTTCATCGAAGAAGATTTTTCCCTCCTGAGCACCGAAGAACGGGAAAAAGCCCCTGTTGCAAAATTCTCGGATAATCGCCTCAACCTTGGAAAGATGACCCCCAACAGTCTTAAGGTCACCTTTTTGACTCTTTCCAATGAAGGAAAATCGCCATTGTTCCTGCGCAAAATCATCCCCGATTACGACGGAATCAAAGTGGCCCCCGAAAAAAAAAGCATTCCAGCCGGCAACTCCATCAAAGTCAAGATTGACTTCAACGCAGGAACATTCAACGGAAACGTTGTCCAACGCATCACTTTCATTACCAATGACCCTGAAAATAGTGTGAACAAAGTGTTCGTTACCGCACAAGTGGACGGAAAACAATGAAGCATCCCGAAAACCAAGATAAGTATAAAGGCCTTAATGTAAACAAAGGCATTGAGCAACCGCCCATCATCAACCCGTACAGAACCAGAACTGTCCGGAAGAAAGATTACAGTGTGTCTGAATATGTGGAAGGGATTCTCCAGGGAAACCGTGTCATACTCAGTCAGGCTGTGACACTGATTGAGAGTTCGCGTTTTGACCATCAGCAAAAAGCCCAGGAAATCATCGAGAAATGCCTGCCCCATTCCGGCAAATCTATCCGTATAGGTATTACAGGCGTACCGGGTGCAGGCAAAAGTACATCCATCGAATCTTTCGGCATGCACATCATCCGTTCCGGCAAGAAACTGGCCGTTCTGGCCATCGACCCGAGCAGTGAACGTTCCAAAGGCAGTATTTTGGGAGACAAGACACGCATGGAAGAGTTATCGGTTCAGGAAAATGCATTTATCCGTCCTTCTCCATCGGCTGGTTCGTTGGGTGGCGTAGCCCGCAAGACCAGAGAAACCATTGTGCTTTGCGAAGCGGCTGGCTTCGATACAATTTTTGTGGAAACGGTCGGTGTGGGGCAATCGGAAACGGCAGTGCATTCCATGGTCGATTTCTTTCTCCTGATCCAGCTAACCGGTGGTGGCGACGAACTGCAGGGCATCAAGCGCGGCATTATGGAAATGGCCGACGGCATCATCATCAATAAGGCCGACGGAGACAACATGGAAAGAGCCAAACTGACGCAGGCACAATACAAGAACGCGCTTCATCTTTTTCCCATGCACGAGTCGGGATGGAGTCCCGAGGTGCTGACCTATTCCGGCCTGACCGGAAGGGGTGTCCCTGAAATCATCGAAATGATCTACAAATACATTAGCTTTACAAAAGACAACCACTATTTCGGGCACAAGAGGGCTTCGCAATCGAAATACTGGATGTATGAAAGCATCAACGAACAACTCCGCAAACGGTTTTACCAGAACGAAGATATTCAGGAATTGCTAACCATTAAGGAGAAACAGGTGCTGAACAATGAAATCAGTTCCTTTGCAGCTGCACATGAGTTGCTGACAACGTACTACAAGAAATAATTTTTACCCTCCAATCGCAGGAGTGGGCACCGCAGGACGCCCCAAAAAGCAAGACTGCTTCCGAAACAAGGTGTTTCGAAAACGGCGCCAAGATAAGGGAAATTACAAAAAAGGCCGGCTCAAGTGTTTTGAGCCGGCCTTTCCATTTTCTTCTGTATCTTTAAATAGAAAGCGTTCTCAACACCTTCAACAGATCCTTGTCAATGGGCTTATCGTTCTTGATGGCCTTGGAAAAAGGAACATCGACCACTTTGTCGTTCTCGATGCCGACCATCACATTGCGCTGACCGTCCATCAAAGCTTCAACAGCAGCCTGTCCCAAACGACTGGCCAGGATACGGTCATGCGCCGTGGGAGAACCACCACGCTGAACGTGACCCAAAATAACAACACGCACGTCGTATTCAGGATATTCCTTTTTCACACGGTCGGCATAATGAAGAGCTCCGCCGGTAATTTCACTTTCTGCAACAAGAACAATGCTACTGTTCTTAGATTTGCGAAAACCGTTCTTGATGAGATCCTCAAGCTGATCCACTTCCGTTGCTATTTCAGGGATGATGGCAGCTTCGGCTCCCGATGCGATAGCACCGTTCAAAGCAAGAAAACCGGCATCCCTGCCCATCACCTCGATAAAGAACAGACGTTCGTGTGAAGTAGCAGTATCACGTATCTTGTCGACAGCTTCAATGATGGTATTGAGTGCCGTATCGTAACCAATAGTCGTATCCGTTCCAAAGATATCGTTGTCAATGGTACCGGGAACGCCAACAATCGGATAATTGAATTCATTTGCAAAAATGCGGGCACCCGTCAGGGTTCCGTCACCACCGACAACCACCAAGGCATCGATTTCCTCGCGAAGCAAAGTTTCGTAGGCCATCTGACGGCCTTCAGCAGTACGGAATTCCTCGCAGCGGGCAGTTTTTAGAATCGTACCACCTTGTTGTATGATGTTGCTGACATTCTGGGTCTTGAACTCGCTGATCTCACCAGTTATCAAACCTTTATACCCACGGAAAATGGCTTTAACCTGGAAGCCGTTGAAGATTGCTGCACGAGTCACGGCGCGTACGGCTGCATTCATACCCGGGGCGTCACCACCCGAGGTCAAAAGACCAATTGTTTTAATTTCAGACATAGACAATTACCTTAAATTAAACTACAAAATACCATATTTATCGATCAGCCAACCGGAAAAACTCACCGTAATAGGCTGCAATGGGAAAAACTCTCCCATATTAAACGATGAAGCAAATATACAGCTTTTATAATCCCGACAGCAATTTTTCAACGAGTTTTTTGACATCTTCCATCAACCATACCGGCGTGGAAGTCGCTCCACAGATACCAATTCTGTCGCTATGAGTAAACATCGAGGGCTGAACATCATCAGGGCCTGTTACAAAGAAGGTTCTGGCATTTTCCGCCTGACAAGCCTCAAAGAGCGCCTTGCCATTGGAACTCTTTGTCCCGCTTACAAACAACACACAATCGTGCTGCCTGGCAAACTTCCGGATCAAAGGCAAACGGTTCGCCACCTGGCGGCAGATGGTATCGTGGTATTCGAAAAGAACTCCGGGCTTCATGGACGATTTCAACAAGGAAACCAAAGCCTGAAATTCATCCAGCGATTTCGTAGTCTGGGAAAACAGGACAATGGGTCTGGTAAAATCCAGGATATGGGCATCGTCCAGTTTTTCCAACACAATGGCCTTGTTTTCGGTTTGTCCCAAAAGCCCAACAACCTCCGCATGACCGTTCTTGCCAAAAAGAACAATCTGGGTATCGGTATCCTTCAGCTCCCTGTATTTTTTACGCACTTTAGCCTGCAGGCTCAAAACAACCGGACAGGTTGCATCAATGAGACGGATGCCCTGTTTTTTGGCAATTTCATAGGTAGAAGGCGGTTCACCGTGTGCCCTGAAAAGCACGTCCGTATTGTGCAAATCCTTGAGATGTTCATGTGTAATGGTGACCATTCCCTTGGATTCCAGGCGTTCAACCTCCTTGTTGTTGTGAACAATATCGCCCAAACTGTAGAGTGCATCGTGTCCATCCAGAAATTTTTCGGCCTTCTTGATGGCATTCACCACCCCAAGACAGAAACCGGAATGTTCGTCAATTTCAATGATTGCCATATATTCTGCTGTTTACTTGTTCCAAAAGCCAGGCATCCTGTTCCTCTATCGTCATGTTTCCATTATCCAGCACGACGGCATCGTCGGCCTTTCTCAGGGGACTCACCGCACGGGTCTGATCCAGTTTGTCGCGCAATTCGATATTTTTCAGTATGGCATCAAAATCTTCAGGCTGCCCTTTTTCCACCAGTTCGTCGTAACGCCTTTGCGCACGGATTACAGCATCGGCAGTCACAAAAATCTTGAGATCTGCATGAGGAAAAACAACAGTACCAATATCACGGCCATCCATCACCACACCACCACCAACACTAAGTTTGCGTTGCTGATCGACCATGGCCTCACGTACAAAACCGACGGCACTCACGATACTCACCGCATTGGAAACATCCAGAGCACGAATCTCCCTTTCCACATTTTCTCCATTCAGGAAAGTCTGGGACACCCCCAACTCATCTTTTCCAAACAAAATCTTAACCCCTTCCAGGGCAGATCTCAGACCGGCTTCGTTCAATACGCCATCGTGCATCAGCCCATTCCGGAGACAAAACAGACTCAGCGCCCTATACATGGCACCACTGTCTATATAGGTATAGTTTAGTTTTTTGGCCAAAGCTTTCGCCATAGTGCTTTTTCCGCAGGAAGAAAAGCCATCCACTGCTATAATCAGTTTCTTCATATTCCAAATTTAGACATGTTCATACCAAGTGTCATCTGCAGACAATTTCCCGAAAGATGATATCTCGCAAACGACGCCCCCACACGGACCTTATTGAACCGCATGGAGAAACCAGCTGAAAATCCGCTGAACGGAGTGCGCTGCACCACTTCCAACTCTGACTTCCGACGATAGTCGTACCCCAAAGACAGCAAAAATTTGTCTGAAGGAACAAATTCAACACCCCCTACCAAATGCTTGAAAAGTACCGTAACAAAATCATCGGAAGTAGACTGATCCTGGCCGGTAGAGCCTTCCCTTTTCAGATAGGCATCGTTCAAACCCAGCAGATTCTGAGCAGTAAGTGTAAACCGGAAAGGTGCATGCGCCAGCTTCTTCGTAACGCCAACCTGGACATCCAAAGGCAAAGACTCGTACGTCCCGTTATACGACAAAATCTGAGCACCAAGACTTCTGACAACCACACCGGCAGAAAGTCTTTTTTCCGGATCGTGGTAATAAAGGCCCAAGTCTACAGCAACCGCAACAGAAGTATATTCATCCAACACGGAATAGACCAGGTTAATCGCCCCACCGGCCCGCCAATACGGCGTCAACATCCAGGAATAAGCACCGGTCAAGGCCAGATCCTGGGCATACGTGTTGCCAAGAATCTCATCCTCAGCCGTTGTCCACAGCATGGATCCATAATCCACATACCGCACACCGGCCATCCAAACACTCCGGTCGTTGATCCGGCGGGCATAGGCAGCAGTCCCCACATTGATATCGGCAATGTAACGCATATAGCCTACCGAAAAATCGTTGTTCATTTCAGTGGATAGAATGGCCGGATTGTGAAAAGTCAGGTTCAGGTCACTCTCCATCGAAGAAACCGAATTGCCACCAACACCGGCCGCCGAAACCGAAGCCGGAAGGTTCAGAAACTGATATACATCCTCACCGCCTTGGGCGCTAAGTGGGCAGGAGCACAGCGATAATAAAGAGTATATCAACAACTTACGATGCATCGTATCTGCTTTTTGGGAAAAAGTTTTTCACCAGAGTTTCAGCGGAACAAATATACAGCTTTTTTTTGCTCCACAGAGAAACAAACCCTCCATGACACCGACAATCCCTAATTAATCACAAAAGTTAAACTTTTGTCGAAACGAAGGGCTACAAGGGTGAAGATTTATTGTACTTTTGCAAATGTTGAAGACCTCATAGATACGCAGTGGCAAAAGAGATAAATACGAATTCGAAAGAGTGGTGCGACCTTATTTTCGAAGGCAGAAACAAAAAATACGGCGCCTATCGAATGCGGATGACATCCACAAGAAGGCATATTATGGCCTTTTCCATCGTTTTGGCGATCTTCACTTTCATTGCCTTATTGCCAACCATCATCGACCGGGTCGAGTTCTACATCTTTCAGCATCTAAATCCAGATTACGTCGTTGAAGACTATAACTTTATCGATGAGAACCTCACGAAAGTGGAATTGCAGCAGATGGAAAAACAATTCATCCCCAAGCCATCCAAGAAGCAAGCCAAACTGACCATTGAGACAACCAAGCCCAAACTGACTCCGGAACAGATCCGAAATCTGGTTCCGGTAATTGTTGACGAGTCAGAAATAGACGACCGCTATGTGGAAGACCTGCAAACCGACTCTGCCCCCCCCGAACGCAAGGTTGAGAACAAAGAAGAAATACTTGAGGAAGACACCGATGACGGCCTCTATGCCGTTGTGGAAGAAATGCCATCTTTTCCGGGAGGAGAAGACGGTCTGATGGCTTACATCTATAAAAATCTCAGGTATCCTTTCGCCGCCGCCTCCAAAAATCTTGAAAGCACAGTTATTTGTACTTTCATCATTGACACCAAAGGAGCAGTCACCCAGGCTGAAATCACCATGTCTGCCAATCCAAACCTTGACAAGGAAGCACTCCGCATCGTCCAGTCACTCCCCAAATGGAAGCCAGCCCGGCAACATGGCAAGCCCATCCGGGTAAAATACACCCTTCCAATAGTCTTCCGATTAAAATAAAAAGACCACAGCCTTACACTACTGTGATATTTTAGGCCGTCTTTTTGTTGTTTAATACACAATGAATCTGTACTTTTGAAACAAAAAATATAAAATGAGAACACAAAATGAGCTTCTGAAGCTCATCAATATATCTCTCGATCGGATTGATCTTGACAAAAAGCCAGCCAAACTATACAACCCCATCCGGTACGTACTTTCCATCGGAGGAAAACGGATCAGGCCCGTTCTGTGCCTGATGGCCTGCCAACTGTATGACGAACAAATTGAAAAAGCCATTCAACCGGCCCTGGCCCTGGAAATCTTCCACAATTTCACCTTACTGCACGACGACATCATGGATAAAGCCGAGAAACGGCGCAACATGGATTGCGTACACATTAAATGGGACGAAAATGTGGCCATCCTCTCCGGTGATGCCATGCAGATACTTTCCTATCAGATTCTGGATCAGGTACCCGAAAAATACCTGAAAGACTGTTTATCCATCTTCACCCAAACGGCCATCGAAGTCTGCGAAGGCCAACAATTTGACATGGACTTTGAGACACAGGAAACCGTCACCCTGGAGGAATACATGAAAATGATCCGCCTCAAGACAGCCGTACTTCTGGCCGCCAGCCTCAAGACCGGCGCCATCATCGGAGGTGCCTCTGCAAAAGAAGCCGACCAGCTCTACGATTTCGGCATCGAAACCGGACTGGCCTTCCAGCTAAAGGACGACCTGCTCGACGTCTATGGAGACCCGGCTACTTTCGGCAAGAAAATCGGAGGCGATATCCTCTGCAACAAAAAGACCTTCCTGCTCATAAACGCTCTCAACAAGGCCGATAAGGACAGCCTCGAACAACTCAGCCAATGGTTAATCAAAACCGACTACCAACCGGAAGAAAAGATCAAAGCCATCACCGATATCTTTAACAAGCTCCACATCAAGGAGCTCTGCGTTGCAGAAATAGAAAAACACCAAAAAAAGGCATTCGAATCACTAAACAAAATAGCTGTCCCCGAAGCCCGTAAAGCATCTCTGATAGAGCTAGCCAACGAACTGATGGACCGCAAGAAATAGAATACAGCCATGTAAACCTCCTAAATATATGCCATACAGAAGACTACCCAATACCGATCAGGCCAGAATTCGCGCCATGCGAACTGCCATTAAAATTTGCGGCGAAACCAACGTTCCGGATTTAGCCTTCTCCATTAAGACAAAAAATGAAGCGGAGGCCTTTCTGCCCAACTTCGAAACTGCCCATCAGGATTACCTGACAAGCTTCAACAGCCAGGTTAGCGCAGCAAAGAAATACCAGCAACAAATCAAGATCTTACGCCTGTATGTCTCCCACTTCATCCAAGTGCTCAATTTCGGCGTCATCAGAAACGAAATCAAGCCAGAGATGAAACGCCTTTACGGACTCGAACCATCCAATTTCGCCGTACCTGACCTCAGCACCGAAGGAGCCCTACTCACCTGGGGTGAACGCATCATCAACGGAGAACAGGAACGCATCAAAAAAGGCGGAGCACCCATTTACAACCCAGCCATCGCCAAAGTGAGCGTACACTACGACATCTTCAAAGATCTCAGGCTCTCACAAAAAGTTTATCAAAAGAGCACCAACCGCTACCTCGAAATCCTCACCGGCCTCCGCAAAGGAGCAGACGAAATCATCCTCGACATCTGGAATCAGGTGGAAGACTCTTACAAATCCCGCCCTGAAACACAAAAGCGAGCACTTTGCGAAGCCTACGGCGTACGGTACTATTTCCGTAAGAACGAAAAAGAGAGGCTTCAGACAGAAAATTCACAGAATGATTGACACCCACGCACACCTATACGTTCCGGAATTCGACACCGACCTGAATGAAGTGATTCAGCGAGCCAAAGACCAGGGCATAGAAGAAATCTGGATACCGGGCACAGATACCGAAAGCCTTAGCCGGATGGAAAGACTCAGAAGCCTTGAGCCAAACTATTTTCGTTTCTTCGGAGGCCTTCATCCCGAAGATGTAAACGAAAATTTTCGCGAAGAACTTGCCAAAATCCGAAAAATCGTAGACGCAGGCCAATATGCAGGCATCGGCGAAATAGGCCTTGACCTTTATTGGGACAGAACCTTTATCGAAGAGCAAAAAGAAGCGTTCATCCACCAGCTCGACTGGGCACTGGAGCGCAGACAGCCCGTACTCATTCACGTCAGAGACGCATTCGACGAAGTAATGCCCATCATCAGACATTACTACGGCAAAGACCTCAAAGGCATTTTCCATTGCTTTGCCGGCACGCTGGAACAAGCCGAAGAGCTTACCCACGAAGGCTTTCTACTGGGCATCAACGGAAACATTACTTATAAAAAAGCCCCGGTTGCCAACTTCCTGAAAAATATCCCACTAAAATACATCGTCACCGAAACCGACTCCCCATACCTTGCCCCCACACCTCATCGTGGTAAAAGAAATGAGTCCCAGTACGTTACCCTCGTTGCCAAGAAGCTTTCAGAGATTTACAACCTCCAGGTAGAAGAAATAGTGAAGCAAACCACCCTCAACGCCAAACATCTTTTGGCCTGAAAAGTCCCGACAAATTCATCATCTTTTTCACTTTCTCCTTTTGTTTTGCTTTGCGGGTCTCAAATTTTTCCTTACATTTGCCCCCGCATTTGGGAAACCAACCAACCCAGATAAGGAGAGATGCTCGAGTGGTTGAAGAGGCACGCCTGGAAAGCGTGTGTACCTCTAAAGGGTACCGCGGGTTCGAATCCCGCTTTCTCCGCATAACAAACACGATTTCAAGCAATTGAGGTCGTGTTTTTTTGTATCCGAATGTTTCCTGACACTCCCCATTTTGTTGGTTTTTTACTGGTTTTCACCTTGAAAGGTAAACCAAGAGTTAAACCAGAAAACAGCATGAATGCAACAGTTAATGTACTGTGTTACAAATCAAAAACATTATCAAACGGTGAACATCCATTGATGTTACGCATCTGCAAGGACAGAAAAAAGAAGTATCAAAGTTTAAAAGTCTCCATTAATCCCAAATATTGGGACTTTGAAAAAGAAAAACCTAAGCGAAATTGCCCCAATCGTGAGTTCATTGAAGGTATAATCAACAGCAATTTAGAAAAAGTCCGTAAGCAAATTCTTGAACTCAATGCAGAATGCAAGGATTATTCAGCCCAATCTTTAGTCAATCAGAAAGATAAAAAAATAACAGTTTACACCGTTGGCGACTTCTATAAAATGTTGCTCAAAGAAATGGAACAAGCAGGCAAATACGGTAACTGGCGATTCTATACAGCCTCTTTCAATTCATTAAAAGCATTTACCAATGGCAATATGGATTTTCTTTTCTCTGAAATAGATGTTGCATGGTTAAACGCTTATGAGCAATGGCTGCTAAAACGTGGGAATAAGGGCACAACAATAAGTGTTCAGTTTCGCACACTAAGAGCCATATACAACAAGGCAATTGAAGTGCGTTAGTAAAAGCTATTATCCTTTTGATAATTATAAGATTAGCAAATTTGAAACAACCACAAAAAAGCGTGCAATTTGTAAGGAAGACATTAATAAACTCAAATCCGTAAAACTGACTGATTCCAAACAACTATTTGCAAGAGATATTTTTGTGTTCAGTTATCTATGTGGAGGAATAAATTTTGTTGATATTGCCCATTTAAAGGTTGAAAATGTTGTTGAAAATAGGCTCTCTTATATAAGACACAAAACACACAAATTGGGACCGTCCAGAATTTTGTGTAAATGAAAAAATTGGGTCGTGAGATTCAGTTAATATATTGTATACATTTGCACAAAACACACA